>Ga0116227_10000592_pt1 | contig 72179 bp, 56 predicted proteins | sample S1TSphgellanicum_FD_89693 | JGI IMG/M metagenome (GOLD analysis project Ga0116227, IMG submission 89693) | Host-associated microbial communities from peat moss isolated from Minnesota, USA - S1T2_Fb - Sphagnum magellanicum MG | ecosystem: Host-associated > Plants > Peat moss > Unclassified... | reverse complement strand
TTTGACAGCGTGGTGTCCGGCGCCAGCTGCACCATGCCGAAAGGCGCCGCCGCCGCCGGAGACAATTGCCCGCGATCCCCGCTGGTGCCCATAAAGGGATCGACCAGATCGACAGGCTGCTGCTGCGCCCGCGCCATCACAGCGCCGGGCGTTCCCAGCAACAGAGCCAGCAATGGGATGACGCGCGTGGGGGACATCATGGCGCTCGGCTCCTCTTGGTCGGATCACGTGTGGCAGGAATAGCTTTCAGCGACTTGTACGGGATAGGGCTGAGGATCAACCCTATCCCGCAGTCTCGATGCCGGGGTCAAACCAGCTCGACAAGCGGGCTGCGTTCGACCTTCATCAGCTCGGCGGCGGGCGGCAGGCCGAACAGCGTCTTATACTCCCGGCTGAATTGCGAAGGGCTGATATACCCCACCGCATAGGCAATCCGCGACACGCTGCCACCACCGGCCGCCAGCAGGCGGCGGGCTTCCAGCAGGCGAATCCGGCGCTGAAAAGCCAGCGGACTGTAACCGGTGACGGCTTTGAAATGGCGATGGAACGAGGTGAGGCTCATCCCCACCGACGCCGCCAGATCGGGAATGACCAAGGGCTTTTCAGCGTTGGTGCAGATCCAGTCCGCCGCCGTCTTGATCTGGCGCGAGCGGCTGTCGCGCTGCCCCAACTGCCGCAACGTATCGCCCATCGAACTTTGCAGCAGGCGGTAATAAAGCTCGATCTCGTGGTGGCGCGCCAGAAAGGGCTGGTCCTCGGGCGAGGCCAGCAGGGCAACGAAGCGCGTGAAGGCATCGCCGACCGATCCTTCCAGATGGCCCCCCGCCGCCGAACAAACCCAACGCTCCGCCACCTTGGGCAGATCGAGCATGACATGGGTCAGCAGCTCGACATCGAGATCAAGTTCGACCGCGACATAGGGCAAAGCCGGCGCGGCATGCTCGATCTGCCCGATAAAGGGCATGCCGAAAGAGGTGGCAGCGCATTGCCCGGGCCCCAGCTTGAAGCGGTTGCCCCCGATGGTCAGCGCTTTTTCGCCCTGAAGAACCGCGTAAAACATCGGCTTGAACATCGAAGGCACCGGCGGCGTGGATCGCGTGCTCGACCAGACGCGCAGGCGCGGCAGCGGCGTTTCAACGCCATAGGTGCCCGGCAGACGGGTGATGAAAGGCCGCACAATTTCGAGCAGCCGGGCCGCCGATACCATCGTTTCGCTCATAGCTGTGCAGATAGGGTGATTGGCAGGATCAGGCAAGGCTCTGGCATGATCGGGAATGTTGGCGCGGCCTTGGCCACCCATCTCCGAAATGATCACAACACGCGGTCAAGGAGACGATCATGACAGCTCGAAAAACGGCATTGGTGACGGGTGCGAACAAGGGGATCGGGCGCGAAGTCGCGCGGCAGTTGGGGAAACTGGGTCACACGGTCTGGCTCGGCAGCCGCGATGAAGCGCGTGGCCGGAGGGCCGCCGAAGAGCTGCGCGCCGAGGGTATCGATGCCCATGCCGTGCAGCTCGACATCACCGATGCGGCGAGCATCCAGACCGCCGTCAGCCATCTTGAGGCGCAGCTCGGCCATCTCGACGTGCTGGTCAACAATGCGGGCGTGGGCAGCGGGCTGATGAGCCCCGCCAGCACCGAAAGCATCACGGAAATCCGCGACAATTTCGAGGTCAACTTCTTCGGCACGGTTCAGGCCACGCAGGCCTTCCTGCCGCTGGTCCGCAAATCGACCTCGGGACGCATCGTGATGCTGAGCAGCGGGCTGGGCTCGATCGCCCTGACCGGAGACATGAAGGCCCCCACCTGGAACCTTGCCGCCATGGGCTATTCGGCGTCCAAGGCGGCGCTCAACATGTTCACGGTCAAGCTGGCGAAGGAAGTGCTGGCCGAGGGCATCAAGGTGAATGCCGCCTGCCCGGGCTCGGTGGCAACGGATATGGGCGGCCCCACCGCCCCGCGCACCGTCGAGCAGGGCGCGGCCATCGCGGTGCGCCTTGCCACGCTCGACTGGATGGGGCCGACGGGCGGCTTCTACCACGATGGCGACGGGCCGGGCATCGCGCCCTACGGCTGGTAAAACCAGGCCGGAGCCCGGGTTTTCGGGCTCCGGCATCCTTATCCGTTGGGGAGCTTCTTGCGCTCCAGCACCCATTCCTTGTCACGGCACAGGCCACAATCCTTGCCAATGAACTGCGCGCCCGCCTTGCCATCGCCATAAAGCTGCCAGTTCAGCCAATTGAGCGACACTTGCGCTTCGCTGCCGCCATTGGTCTGATTGAAGGTGCCCAGATGGCCGACGGGATGGCTGGCGACCACCACCGGCACATGGTCGATCCGCATCAAATCATCCATGCCGTTTTCATAGGCAATGTCGCGCGGGCCGCCCAGAATGTAGAGCACCGGCGTGTGCAACGCCTTGAGCTGCTCTTTGCTGGTCGCCTCGCCGGTGTTGGGGGCCCGGTCATCGTTGAAGAAGCCGGTGTGCAGGCCGATGACGGCCTTGATGCGCTTGTCCGCCGCTGTTTGAAGCGCCTGCAAACCGCCGCAGCTGGTGCCCGCCACCGCCACACGCGCCAGATCGATGCGGCCCTTGTAAACCCCTGCCTCATTGGCCTTTTCAGCCAGATTCAGCCCGGCCAGAACATCGGCTTTGCTGCTTTTGCCCATGTCCTTGTCGTCGGCGGGCATGAGCGTGCCGGGGCCGCTCAGGATCTTGCCCGGCGCGATCACCAGGAAGCCGTGCGAGGCCATCTCCTCCAGAAACAGCCGCGCCGAAGCGCCGTCGCCGCGGCACCCGCCATTGCCCCACAGCAGCACCGGCAGCTTGCGCTTCACCGATGCCAGAGACTTCGGGCGATAGATGACATGATCGGGAAAGGCCGGGTCCACCGCCTTGATCGCGGCATAGGGCCCGCTGCCGGGATTATCCGGCAATGACCATTTGAGCGAACGCTGTTTGGCCGAATCCTCCCTGAGCGCAATATCACCGGGCAGCGGGGCTTTTTTCGGGGCATCCTGCGCCTGAAGGGCACCCGGAAGGCTCGCAGCCGAAACACTCAGAGCCAGCCCGAAGGCGGCGGCCGGAATCACGCGCATCACTCTCTCCACGTCAGTCTTGGAGCGATGCTGCCTCAATGAAAAATCTCATGCAAGCCCTTTCATTGAATCTTGCAGAACTTGGCGGCTAGGCGCTTTCCCGCGCAATGATGCGGAACCCCACATCGATCAGCGAGGATGGCAAAGCCTCCCCCGCAGCGCGGGCCCGCAAAATACGATGCACCTCCGAGGCAATTCTCGCGCCATCGATATCGACCGAGGTGATCGTGGGCCGCATATCGCCCGCCAACCGCAGATTGCCGAAGCCCGTCACCGCCAGCTGGTCGGGCACGCGCACCCCGGCAGCTTGCGCCTCGACCAGCAAGCCCTGCGCGATCCAGTCCGACCCGCAGACCACCACATCGGGGCGATGCTCCAGATCGGCCAGACCGCGAAAGGCCAGCCGACCTTGCCCGAAATGGCTGGGGACATTGACCTCGAGAACGCTGGGCTGCTCGCCGCCATCGGCCACCCAATGCTTGGCAAAACTGGAGGCGCGCGCTTGCGAACGCCCCGAGCGCGGCACCACCAGATGCGGACGACGATAGCCCCTGCCATGAAGGAAACGCGCCATGTCGCGCCCCACGGCAGCATGGGAGAAGCCCACGGCAACATCGATGGGATCCTCGGGTAGACCCCAGGTCTCGATCACCGTGGCCGACTGGCTTTGCAGCCTTTTGCGCGTCTCCACATCGCTGACAATGCCGGTCAGAATGATGGCATCAACCCGGCGCGACAAAGCCGCGTCGATCTGCGCTTCCAGTCGGCGATTGTCGGGGCCTGTCAGCGACATGACCACGCTGTTGCCATCGGCCGAGAGCTGCTCGATCATCGCTTCCATCGTGTCGTTGAAGATCGACTGGGCGATATCGGGCACCAGCGCCGCGATCAGCCGCGAGCGGTTGGAGGCCAGCGCCCCGGCATTCAGGTTGGGCAGATAGCCGGTCTCGACAATCGCCGCTTGCACGCGTTGCGCGGTCGCCTGGGCCACCATGGCGGGGTTGTTGAGAAAGCGCGAGACCGTGGCGGTGGAAACACCAGCCAGCAAGGCCACCTCTTCAAGGCGTGGGGTGCGAGCATTCATGGCATTGATGTAACGACCTGCCGATTTTTTGCAAAGAGTATTGCAAGCGCTTTCATTGCCGCTTACACCCCGACTCATGGCTCATGATTTCGACCCCCTTCTGCCGGAAAGTTTCGACAGTGCTCACGGCGATTACCAACGCCTGCGCGCCCAATGCCCCGTTGCCCACAGCGAGGCCTGGGGCGGCTTCTGGGCACTAATGAAGCATGATGATGTGGCCAAAGCTGCCGCTGACTGGCAGACCTTCATCACCTCGCAGCAGAATGTGGTGCCCAAAGTGGCCTTCACCGGGCGGCGGCCTCCGCTCCATCTCGATCCGCCCGAGCATACGCCCTATCGCCGCGCGCTGGCGCCGCTCTTCACCGAGAAGCGCATCGCCCGGCTGGAGCCGGTGGTGCGCGGCATCTGCAAGGCCCTGCTGGCGCCGATGGTGGCGCGGGGCGGCGGCGATGTCTGTGCCGATTATGGCGCACCCATGCCGGTGTCGGTCTTTGCCCATTGGATGAATCTGGATGCGGAGGCCATCGCCTCCCTCACCGATGCGGGCAAGCGCTACAATGTCGCCGTGCAATCGGCAGATATGGAGACCACCAAGGAAACCAGCCTGCTGCTTTACGACATGGCCCGCGCCGTGGTCGCGCAGCGCCGCATCGCGCCGCTGCCGGTCGAGGAAGACGCCACCAGCGCCCTGTTGGCGGTGCGCGTCGATGGCGAGCCGCTGCCCGAGGAGATGATCGTCGGCACCATCCGTCAGGTGCTGGTGGTGGGCCTGATCGCGCCCAGCGTGGTGATTGGCTCGATTGCGGTGCATCTGGCACGCAATCCCGAACTGCAGGCGCAATTGCGCGCCCAGCCCGAACTGATGCCCGCCGCCATCGAGGAATTCCTGAGGCTTTACGCGCCCTATCGCGGCTTTGCCCGCACCGCGACCTGCCCGGTGACGATCCGTGATCGCACCATCCCGCAGGGCGAGCCCATCGCGCTGGTCTATGCCTCGGCCAACCGCGATGCCGATGTCTTCGATGATCCCGACAGCTTCCGGATCGACCGGCCCAATATGAAAGATTCGCTGGCTTTCGGGCGCGGCCCTCACAATTGCGTGGGCGCAGGGCTGGCCCGGCTGGAACTGCGCATCGCCATCGAGGAATTGCTCAACGCTGCCCCCTCCTTCACCTTGGATGGCGAACCCAAGCCCACCCGCTTCCCCGAAATCGGCGCGCTAAGCGTGCCCATCCATTTCGCAGGTGACGCATGAGCAAGCCCGGCATCGTTCTGGCCGTCGGCGATCTGGCGATGGACCGCGCGGATTATGACGAAAGCTTTACCGCCACCCGCGATGTGCTGACCGCCGCCGACATCACCTTCGGCCAGCTGGAAACCAGCTTTGCGGAAAAAGGCGTGCGCGCGCCTCAGGCGCGCCATGCCGTGCTGGCTCGCCCCGATGGCGCCGCTGCACTCAGCCGGGCGGGGTTCAATGTGATCTCCATGGCGGGCAATCATGTGCTCGACTGGGGCAATGACGCCTTTTTCGAGACCAAGGCCAACATCGAGAACAACGGCATGCAGGTGGTAGGCGCGGGCGCCAACATCAAGCAAGCCCGCAAGCCGGTGCATGACACGCTGCCCGATGGCACGACAGTGGCCTTCCTCGCCTATTCCAGCATCCTGCCCATGGCCTATTGGGCTGACGAGCGCCGCCCCGGCTGCGCCCCGATGCGCGCCTTCACCATCTATGAGCAGATCGAGCACGATCAGCCCGGCACGCCCCCACGCACCCATTCCTACCCCCACCGTGAGGATCTGGCCGCGCTGGAAGCCGACATTCGCGCAGCCAAAGCCTCAGCCGATGTGGTCTTCGTCTCGCTGCATTGGGGCATCCATTTCGTGCGGGCCACCATCCCCGATTACGCCCATGATGTCGCCCGCGCCGCCATCGCCGCCGGGGCGGACGCCATTCTGGGCGGCCATCCGCATATCCTCAAGGGCTGCGACATCATCGACGGCAAGCCCGTCTTCCACTCGCTGTGCAATTTCGCCACCGATCTGAAGATGGACGCCGCCCATGCCGCCTCCAAAAGCTGGAACGAGATCCGCGTACTGGCCGAAACGTGGGAGCCCGATTTCGAGGGCCTCTACAATTTCCCCGAAGCCTCGCGCCTGTCGATCGTCGCCCGTTTCGAGATCGCGCAGGGCCGCATCCAGCGCAGCGGCTTCCTCCCGCTTTACATCGACCGCGATGCCGTGCCGCGCCTTGTCGCGCCGGGCGATCCGCGCCACGCGCAAGTGGTGGATTATCTCACCGCCGTCACGCAGGAAGCAGGCTTGAGCGCCCACTACCGGCAGGGCGAGGATATGGTGGAGATCGTGGCATGAAAGCGCGGCTGAACATCTCGCTGGAAGGCATCGTCTTCCTTTATTTTCTGTCCTATCTGCCCAACATCATCCTCACCAAGCTGGTGACGACCCTGCCCAGCGCGACGCTGGGCCGCCCTCTCAGCGGTCTGGAAACCCTGCCCGCCTCGCTGATCCTCAATATGGTGATGACCTGGGCGTTTATCTGGCTCTCGGGCTGGCACCGCGAGGCGCATGGGGTGCGACTGGGCAGCCTGCGCCTGCCGGTTCCGACACGCTACACGATGCTGTCGGGCGTGGGCACGGCGCTGGTGCTCTTCACCGTGCCGCTCTCCTTCACCTTCAAGGGCGTGAGCATTCCCTTTATCCAGCTGCTGATGCGCGGCGACATCCTCATCATCGCCCCGCTGGTCGATCTGATGTTCGGACGCCGCGTGCGCTGGTGGAGCTGGGCCGCGCTGGTGATGGTGGCCTTTGCGCTGTTCATCACCCTGCGCGCCCATGGCGGGCTGGCGCTGCCGCCGCTCGCGATCCTCGATGTCGTGCTTTACACGCTGGGCTATTTCATCCGCCTCGCGGTGATGACCCGCGTCGCCAAATCGGGCGAGGCCGCTTCGGTACGCCGTTATTTCGTCGAGGAAAAATTGGTGGCCTTGCCGCTGGCGGTGCTGGCGCTGGCGCTGCTTTCCGCCAGCGGTATCGGCGGACAGGCCGGTCAGCTGGGCGTCGGCTTCGTTCAGGTGTGGAGCGACAACGTTATCTGGTGGCTGGCGGCCATTGCCTTCACCCTCACCATCGTCTCGATCTTCTCTGCCGTGATCCTGCTGGACGCGCGCGAGAACGCCTATTGCGTGCCGATGGAGCGTGCCTCCAGCCTGGTTGCCGGCGTGGCGGGATCGCTGCTGCTGGCGCTGGGCTGGGGCCTGCCCTGGCCGGGCACGCCCGATCTGATCGGCGCGCTGATCCTGATCGGGGCCATCATCCTGCTTTCCGTGGCGCCCCGGCTGGGTGTCACGCGCCAGACAGCAAGGGCCGAGGCCCCATGATTTGACACCACCGTTTCCGTGACCGCCTCACATGAAGGAGCGGCACGTCCAGAGAGGAGAACCCCATGTTCGTCACGCCCCTTCTTGCCTCACGCCAAGGCCCCGGCATTGCGCTTGGCGCGTTGGCCATCGCCATGGCCAGCCCTGCGGCTGCCCAGACCGCCCAGCCCGCCGCGCAAGACGCACCAGGCCCAGTTCAGGCCACCGATCAGGCACCCACCACCAAAGCCGATGCCGAGATCATCGTCACGGGCAGCCGCATCAAGGGCGTGGCCGCTGTCGGCTCCTCGGTAATCGCGCTCGATCAGACCAAGATCGCTCAGGAACCGGTCACCTCGGCCAATGATTTGTTGCGCCGTGTGCCTCAGGTCGTGGGGCTGGGGCAGAACCGCAATGGCGGCACCGCGCAAAACGGCGCCGCAAATGCCACACGCGGCGCGGGCATCAACCTGCGCGGCATCGGCACCAATGCCACACTGGTGCTCTATGACGGCAAGCGCCTGCCCCCCATGGGCACGCAGGGGCAATTTACCGATCCTTCCGTGATCCCGTCGATCATGCTCAGCCGGGTGGAGGTCGTGGCCGATGGCGCCTCGGCCATCTATGGTTCTGATGCGATTGCAGGCGTGGTCAACTTCATCCTGCGCAAGAATTTCAACGGCACCGAATTCAAGGCCCGCAGCGGCTTCACCGACGATGGCAGCTACAATGAGCAATTGTTCTCCGCCATTCACGGTCAAAAATGGGACAGCGGCTACTTCACCATCGCGGGGGAATACACCCGCAACTCGCCGCTCTTTGCCCGCGACCTGTCCTGGTATCAGGATGACAACCGCTATCGCGGCGGACGTGACCTGCGTCTCAACACCTGCAACCCCGGCACGATCACGGCGGGCGGCAACACCTATGCCATTCCAGCGGGCGGCGTGACAGCTGCCAATGTCGGCTCACTACAGGCGGGCACCAGCAACAAATGTTTCTACAACAACCGCGATGCCGTGATCCCCTCGCAGCAGCGTTTCAGCGCGGTGGCCAATTTCAGCCAGAACCTGACGGATAATCTGCGCCTGTTCGGCGACGGTTATTATTCCTACCGCGACGGCCAGCTGTGGAACAATGGTGACACTTTCACCGCCACCGTCCCCAGCACCAACCCCTTCTTCGTCTCACCCATTCCGGGCGTTCGTTCGGAAACCGTGACCTACTCGCTGGTCCCCGAGCTGGGGTCTGACGTTACGCCCTATCATGCCTATTCCTGGAACGCGACGGCAGGCGCGGAGCTGAAATTCGCCTCGGACTGGAGCGGAACCTTCTATTATGGCCATGGCGAGAGCAAGGATGTGGCCGACAGACGGATCGGTGTGAACAGTGCGGCCTTGGCCGCCGCTTTGGCCGATACCAATCCGGCGACCGCGCTCAATGTGTTCGGCGGCGCCAACAATCCGGCAACGCTCGCCAAGATCCACGACAATTACTTCCAGATCATCGGCGCCACCAAGCTGGATGTGGCGAATTTGCAATTCAGCGGATCGCTGCTGCATCTGCCCGGCGGCAAGCTGCGTGTGGCGGTGGGCGGCGAATATCGCAAGGAATACACCTTTACCGATCTTGTCAGCGGCAATTCGGCCACGCAGGTCCATACGGCAGATGCGGGCTCGCGCAATGTAAAGGCCGTGTTCGGCGAGCTTTATGTACCGATCTTCAGCGGCGAGAACGCCATGCCCGGCTTCCAGCAACTCACCCTATCGCTGGCAGGCCGTTATGAGCACTACAGCGATTTCGGCAGCACCACCAACCCCAAGGTTGGCCTAACATGGAAGCCAGTGCAAGGCGTGACCGTGCGCGGCTCCTACGGCACCTCCTTCCGCGCCCCGACCTTTACCGAAGTCTCGCAGGTGGCGGGCGGTGCGGGCCTCTATTACGATACCCTGCCCGGACCCAGTGGCAATCTGACCGGCATCGGCATCGCAGGCGGCAATCCGCAGTTGAAGCCAGAAACCGCGCGCACCTGGTCGGCGGGGGTGGAGTTCGCGCCGCGCGCGGTGCAGGGCCTCGTCGCCACCCTCACCTATTTCGACATCGATTATCGCAACCAGATCCAGGCCCTGCGCGGCACCTCGGGCATTCTGACCAATCCGCTCTATGCCTCTTTCGTCACCTTCAACCCCAGCGCGGCGCAGGTCAACGCGCTGGTCAATTCTGGCCTGCCGCTCAACAATGCGATCAACACCTCGGCGGTGGCCTTTATCGTCGATGGGCGGCGGCAGAATCTGGGGCGTTCGCTGGTGAGCGGCCTCGATTTCGGGGTGAATTACGGCCACACCTTCGGCGACGTAAAGCTGGATGGCGGGGTGCAGGGCACCTATTACACGCGCTACAGCTTTCAGGCGGTGCCGGGTTCGGCCTTTGCCAGCGTGATCAACACCATCAACTTCCCGCAGCAGTTCCGCATGCAGGCCGACATCGGCGCCAGCTGGAAAAAGCTGCGCACCCGCCTGACGCTTAATCATCTGGGCGGTTACAGCAACACCGGCGTCATTCCGTATCAGACCGTCGCCTCCTACAACACCATCGACGCCTATGTCGGGGTGGATGTAACCGAGCGCTTCAACCTCTCGATCGACGCGCGCAATCTGTTCAACCAGAACCCGCCCTTCGTCGACCAGACGCGCGGTTACGATCCGCAATCCGCCAGCCCGATGCCGCGCCTGATCTCGCTGACCGCGGGGGTGAAGTTCTGATGCTTGCATGGCTGATGGCCGCTCCGCTACTGGGCGCGGCCTGGGCTGCCCCCGCTATGGCTGCGGACTGCTCTGGCCTGCAAGGCACGCAAGGCGATGGCGTGGTGGTCACCGCCACCACCGCCATCACCCCGGGCCAGCCCTTCCAGCCCGACACACCGGGCGGCTACAAGTCTGTTCCGGTGCAGGTGCCACTCTGCCGGGTGGAAGGCACGATCGAGGGCAACATCGGCTTCGAACTCTGGCTGCCCATGCCTGCCGCCTGGAACCACCGCTTGCTGGGCGCGGGCGTGGGCGGCGATGCTGGGGTGTTCAACTACACCGACCTTGGCCGCCGCGTCACCGAAGGCTTTGCCGCTGTCACCACCGACAGCGGGCACAAAGTGGCTAACAAGCGCTGGATGGCCGATCCCAAGGCCCGCAAGGATTACGAACACCGCGCAACCCATCTCACCACGCTGGCCGCCAAGGCGCTGGTCACGCGCTTCTACGCCCGTCCCGCCGATCATGCCTATTTCCTCGGTTGCTCGGGCGGCGGGCGGCAAGGGCTGAAGGAGCTGGAGCTCTACCCGCAGGATTATGACGGCATCGTCGCCGGAGCGCCCGGCCCCTATATGCCGCTGATCTCGGTGCGGATGATGTATTTCTCGCTGCTGCAAAAGCAGAATCCGGCGGGCGCGCTCAGCGATGCCGACTGGTCGCTGTATGAGAAGGCGAGTTTCGATGCCTGCGACGGCAAGGATGGCGTGAAGGACGGTGTGGTCGAAAACCCGCTGACCTGCAGCTTCAAGCCCGCCACCTTGCTGTGCAAGCCGGACCAGAGCGACGCCTGCCTCATCCCGGCCAAGCTGGCGATGCTGACCGCGATCATCGGCCCCATGCCCGACGAACAGGGCCGCCCGATGGACAAGGGGCTGCTGCCCGGCGTGCGCACCCGCCCGGGGCCGCCCTCGCCGCTGTTGCGCGAGATGTGGGCCGATGGCGTCTACAATGATCCGAACTGGGATGAGGCCAGCTTCCAGCGCACCAGCGATCTGGCCAAGGCCAACGCCGCCATGCCGGACCTGCGCGCCGACAGCACATCAATCGCGCCCTTTATCGCGCGCGGCGGCAAGGCGATCATCTATCAGGGCTGGCAGGACCCTTCGGTGATCGCCGGGCCAACCGTCGATTTCTACCGCAAGCTGGCGGCCGCCCAGGGCGGAGCGCGGAAACTGGCCGAAGCGGTGCGGCTGATGATGGTGCCGGGCATGTATCACTGTCAGGGTGGCCCCGGCGCGGATCAATTCGGCGGATCGAAACAGATCAACGCACCGGGCGACGCCTCGCATGACATCCTCTGGTCGGTGATCGACTGGGTGGAGCAAAAGCGCCCGCCCGAAGCCATCACCGCGACCAAACTGCTGCAAGGCAAGCCGGTGTTCACCCGCCTGATCTGCGCTTTCCCGCAAAGCGCGCAGTATGACGGCAAGGGCGACACCAGCAAGGCAAGCGCCTATGCCTGCCGCCGCGATCCCGTGCTGGCCGGGCGCTAGATGCTGACCGACCGCCTTTGCGCCTATATCGCGCAGACACAGATCCCGCGGAGCACGCTGGCGGCAACAAGGCTGGCGCTGCTCGACGCGCTGGGGGTGATGCTGGCGGCCAGCACCCTCAGCCCCGAGGCCGCGCCCTTCCGCAAGCTGGCACTGGCCGGCGGCACCGGGCACAGCACCCTGCTGGGGCACGGCGAGCGCGTGCCCGCCCCGGCCGCGGCACTGGCCAATGGCGCGCTGGCCCATGCACTGGATTTCGAGGATGCGTTTGACGCCGCCCCCTGTCACCCCAATGCCGCGCTGGTCCCCGCGCTGCTGGCTTTGGCCCAGGAACGCGGCAGCAGCGCGCAGGACTTTCTGACGGCCATGGCCATCGGCTGCGATCTGACGTGCCGCATGGCCTTGTCGTTGAAGCAGCCGATGGAGGCAGGCGGCTGGTATCCGCCGCCCATTCTCGGCGCGTTTGGCGCCACCGCCGGGGCCGCGCGGTTGCTGGGTCTGGATGCGAGCGCCACGCGCGACGCCCTGTCTCTGGCCCTGTGCCAGGCCACCGCACCCGGCGAGATCAAGCACAGCCACGCCACCACCATCCGCGCCGTGCGGGAAGCCTTCCCGGCCCAGGCCGCCGTCACCGCAGCCCTGCTGGCCGAGGCGGGCGTGACCGGCTTCGAGCAGCCGCTGGAGGGCAAGGGCGGCTTCTATCGCCTCTATGCCGGGGGCCAGTGGGATAAAGCCGCGCTGCTCGATGGGCTGGGCACGCTGTATCATGGCGAAGATCTCAGCTTCAAACGCTGGCCCGCCTGCCGGGGCACCCATGCCTATATCGAGGCCGCGCTGGGCCTGCGCGAAAGGCTGGGCGGCGCATGGCAGACCATCGCCAGCCTGACGATGGTGGTCGGCGATGTGCAGCGCATGCTGGTCGATCCCGCGCCGCGCAAACAGGCCCCCGCCACCGCCATCGATGCCAAGTTCAGCATCTTCTTCACCGCCGCTCTGGCGCTGGTACATGGCGAGGTCAGTCTTCACAGCTTCGATGACAAGGCGCGCGCCGACCCTCAAGTTCTGGGGCTCACCGCGCGGATGCAGGCGGAACACAACCCCGCCCGCGTCCCCACCGCTTTCGGCGGCATTCTTGAGGCCACGCTGCAAGACGGCACGAGCTTCGCCCTTGATGTCCCCTTGCCCGCCGGTCACCCCTCGCGCCCCATGCCCCGCGCAGCCATGGTGGAGAAATTCATCGCTTGCGCCGGTCAGGCCGCCCTGCCCTATGATCGGCATGAAGCCTCAACCCTTGCAGAACACATTCTCACGCTGAACGGCGACACGCCCATCGCCTCACTGACACGCCGTGCCTCGGGGAAAGACTGATATGGCCAGACGCTTCACCACCCTTATCGCCCTGCTGGCCGCCGGTGCCGCCTCGGCGCAGACAGCGCCCACGCATCGCGAAGGCCGCATGGCCGATGGCAATGGCTGGGCCATCGATATGCCCGCCCAATGGAACGGCACAGTGCTGCTCTTCAGCCATGGTTTCAGCTCGGCCCCCGGCAACCCGCCCCGCAACCGCCCACATGAAGGCGCCGAGCAGCTTCTGGCCCGCGGCTACGCCCTGCTGGGCAGCTCCTACAGCCAGATCGGCTGGGCGGTGGAGCAGGCCGTGCCCGACCAGATCGCCGCGCTCGACCGTTTCGAGGAGACCTTCGGCAAGCCGCGCCGCGTGATCGCCTATGGCGAATCCATGGGCGGCCTCATCACCGCCGCGCTGGTCGAGCGCCATCCAGAGCGCATCGATGGCGCCATGCCGATGTGCGCCTCGCTCTCGGGCGTGGTGGCGATGGAAAATCAGGCGCTGGACGGCGCATGGGCGCTCAAGACGCTGGTCGATCCCGCCGCGCCTTTGCGCATCACCGGCGTCTGGCAGGCTGGCGCGCCGCAACCGCCGATCCGCGAGGAAGGCCCGGCCGTCGATGCGCTGTTGGCCAAGGCCATGGCAACGCCGCAAGGCAAAGCAAGACTGGCGCTGGCCGCCACGCTCGCGCAATTGCCCGACCAGCCCGATGACAAGGCCCCGCCCGCAGGCTCTCCCGATCTGGAAGGCCGCATTCAGGCCTATGGCCGCTGGTTCGCGATGGGGGTGTTCTTCCCCCGCTGGGATCAGGAGCGGCGGGCGGGCGGCAATGCCTCATGGAACACCGGCGTGGATTATGCCGCGCAGTTGCAAGCCTCGGGCAAGCGCGCGCTGGTCGAGCAGGTCTATGCCCGCGCCGGCTTATCCCTGACGGATGATCTGGCTACGCTGGCCAAGGCGCCGCGCGTCGCCGCAGATCCGCAGGCGGTGGCCTATATGCGCAGTAATTTCGTGCCGGGCGGACGGCTGAAGCGCCCGGTCCTCACCCTGCATACCATCGGCGACGGCGCCACCATGGTCACCTATGAACATGCCTATGCCGATCTGGTGCGCCGCGCCGGCGCCGCGCCCATGCTCAGGCAGGTCTATGTGCAGGCCCCCGGCCATTGCAGCTTCACCGCCGCCGAAACCGTCGCCGGGATCGAGGCGCTGGACCGGCGCATCGCCAGCGGGCGATGGGATGACGTGGCCGTCTCTGCCCCCGCGCTCAACCGGGCAGCGGTGCCGATCGGCAAGGCGCGCTTCGTCACCTATCGGCCAGCCCCCATGCTGAGGCCCTGCGGCGCGGCTGCCGGAACCTGCCGGGGCGAACCGGCGGCCTCGCGCCAGGGAGACCTTGCACGCCCCGATGCCGCCAAGCCATGATGCAACGACGATGCAGGCCCATGGAACGATCCATGGGCCTGCCATCCTTCAAGAGCCGGTCGGAGGTTCAGATCTGCGCCTGCCCGCCATCGACGAAGAGTTCGATGCCATTGATAAAGCTGGCATCATCCGAGGCGAGGAACAGCACCGCCCTAGCGATTTCCTCGGGCTGGCCGATGCGTCCGGCGGGGATCAGACCGGCCAGATAGTCCTTGGTGCCTTCGGCATTCTCACCGAACAGATGGGTCACGCCGGGGGTGTCGGTGACGCCGGGGCTGATGGCGTTGACGCGGATATGGCGGTCCTTCAGGTCCAAAATCCAGTTGCGGGCAAAGCTGCGCACCGCCGCCTTGGTCGCCGAATAGACGCTGAAAGCGGGCGTGCCCTGCAGGCTGGTGGTCGAGGCGGTGAGCACCACCGAAGCCCCGTCGCGCAGCAGCGGCAAAGCCTTTTGCACGGTGAAGAGCACGCCCTTCACATTGGTGTCGAAGGTGCTCTGGTAATGCTCCTCGCTGATCGCGCCCAGCGGAGCGAATTCGCCGCCACCGGCATTGGCGAAGACCACATCAATCTGCTCATGCTGCTGCTGGACGGCATCATAGAGCCGGTCGATATCGGCCAGATCGGCCATGTCGCCGCGCACGCCGGTCACCGTCCCGCCGATCGCCTTGACCGCCGCATCCAGCGTGTCCTGACGGCGGCCCGTGATGAAGACCGAGGCGCCTGCCTCGGCGAAAGCCTTGGCCGTGGCGAGGCCGATGCCGCTGGTGCCGCCGGTGACCACCACAACCTTGTTGTCGAACTTGCTTGCCATTGTCTTTCTCCTGTCAGCGTTGAGGCGGCTTTGCTCCGCCGCTGAAACAGGAGATGCATCCAGAACGATCTTGGCTGTAGCCCGCAAATTCGCTACTCAGCGTTCCATCAGGAGAACGATGATGCGCGCCGACCTCAATGACTATGCCTATTTCGTCGAGGTGGTGGCGCATGGCGGTTTTGCCCCGGCAGGCCGCGCGCTGCGCGAGCCCAAGTCGAAACTGAGCCGCCGCATCGCCGGGCTGGAGGCGCGGCTCGGCGTGCGGCTGATCGAGCGTTCCAGCCGCCGTTTCCGTGTGACCGAAGTCGGGCAGAATTTTTACGAACGCTGCCGCGCCATGCTCGATGAGGCGCAGCAGGCCGATGCGGTGGTGGCGCAAGCTCAGTCCGAACCGCATGGCCGCGTGCGCTTCAGCTGCCCGACGGGTCTGGTCGAGGTGATCTCGCCGATCCTCACGCAGTTCCTCGCCCGCTATCCCAAGGTGCATCTGCAACTGGTGGCGACGGATCGCGGCGTCGATCTGATCGAGGAGCGCATCGATCTGGCCTTGCGCGTGCGCGTGGCGCTCACCAGCGATGCGGCGCTGACGATGCGCTCGCTCGGCCACTCATCACGGATTCTGGTGGGCAGCCCGCAGATGGCCAGCCGCATCGGCAGCGACATCGCCGCGCTGGCCAGCCACTCCACGCTGGGCACCAGCGACGAGATCGGCGAGATCACCTGGCATCTGGAGCAGGAGGACGGCACCGCCCATCAGCACCGCCACGAACCGCGCATGAGCTGCGGCGATTTCACCGCCGTGCGCGCCGCCGCCATCGCCGATCTGGGGGTGGCACTGCTGCCCGATCACAGCTGCGCGGAAGCGCTGCGCAGCGGGCAGTTGGTGCATATCCTGCCGCATTGGCAGGCGCAGCGCGGCATCGTCCATCTGGTCTTCACGACGCGGCGGGGCCTGCCCCCCGCGGTGCGCGCGCTGATCGACCATCTGGCCGCCGGTTTTCCCAAGCAGCCCTGAGCTTGGACGAAGCTCAGCCCGGCATATCCTCCAGCTCCATGCCGCGCGTCTCGCGGATCATGCGCAGCACGAAGCCGATCGACAGGCAGGCGCAGCCCGCATAGAAACCATAGGTCACCCTCAACCCCATCGCGCGGGCCAGCCAGGGAAAGCTGACGCTGATGGCGAAATTGGTGCTCCACTGCGCCGCCCCGGCCACCGCAAGGCCGGAACCACGCAACTGGTTGGGGAACATCTCGCCCAGCATCACCCACATCACCGGGCCCCAGCTCAGATTGAAGGCCATCACATAGAGATTGGCGGCGATCAGCGCGATCAGCCCCACACCATCGGCCAGATGCAGCCTGCCCTCCACCAGCGTGCCCGTAGCGAAGGCAACCGTCAGCACGCCCAGCATCGCGGCCATGCCGATCGACCCGGCCAGCAGCAGCGGCTTGCGCCCGATCCGGTCGATCAGGGCGATCGACACCAGACAGGCCGCAATCGACAGCACCCCGCTGATGATGTTGATGTTCAGCGCATCGGCCTCGCTGAAGCCCACCGCCTGCCACAGCACCGCGCCGTAATAGAACACGACATTGATGCCGACGAGCTGCTGGAACATGCCAAGGCCGATCCCCACCCATACGATCCGGCGCAAACGGCCACTCTGCGGCTCGATCAGATCGCGGAGCCGGGGCTGGTGGTCGAGCGCCAGAGACTGGCGGATGGCCGCGACGCTCCTGCCCGCTTCATCCGGGCCGAACAGGCGCCCCAGCACCGCTTCGGCATCCTGCAACCGCCCTTTGGAGACAAGATAGCGCGGGCTTTCAGGAATGGTGAGCAAGGTCAGCAGATAGATGCCCGCCGGGATGACCTGCGCCCAGAACATCCAGCGCCAGGCCGGCTGGCCCTGCCAGAAGACATGGGTCGATACGACCGCTGCCCGCGCCAGCCATGCATTGGTCAGAAAGGCCCCGGTCAGTCCGGCGATGATCATGATCTGCTGCAGGCTGGAGAGGCGACCGCGCAAGGCGGCGGGGGTCACCTCGCTGATATAGGCTGGCGAGAGAACGCTGGCCGCGCCCACCCCGATCCCGGCGCAAAAGCGGGCAACAATCATCATAGCCGCGCTGGTTGCCGCGCCAGAAGCCATGGCGCTGAACACGAACAGCAGCGCGGCGGCCAGCATGACATGACGGCGGCTCCACAGATCGGCCAGTCGCCCCGCCGCAAAGGCGCCTGTCGCGCAGCCGGGCAGCAAGGCCGCGACCATCACGCCCAGCCCGGCCTCGCTCAGCGCGAAGCTGACCTTCAGACCCTCCTGCGTGCCGTTGATCACCCCGCTGTCATAGCCGAACATAAAGCCGCCGATGGTCGCCACCCCCACGATGGCGGCAATGCGCGGCAGATTGGCCTGCCCGCTCATGGCACGACGCCTTCCTGCACGCGCACATCGCGGGTGGAGACGGTGGCATCCCCGCCTTCCCCCTGCGCCGAGGCCCGCACCGTATAGGCCCCAACCGCTTTGGGCGTATCGAGGAACAGCGAGTAGGACTGCGCACCGAACGCCGTCAGGGCAAAGGGACGTTCCTGCGCGGCAACCTCATGCCCCGCAGCATCGGTGTAGGTCAGGCGCAGCGTGCCGGGACGCGGGCGATCCTCGTCATTGACCATATGGATCGTATAAGGGCGCGTCTGCCCCGCCTGCACCACCGGTTGCCAGAAGTTGAGATAAACCCCCAGCGGCTTGAAGGCCTGCTCCATGGCGGCGGCCATATCCGGCTCCAGCTTCAGCTTCGGCAAATCGATGAACTGGTCGGCGGTAAAGCCGCCCTGCGCGCTGGTCGAGAGATAGGGGAACATCATCACCCCGGCATAGCGGCGATAGGCGCGGAACAGCTCGGTCTCGCCCCCCATTAACCGCGCATAGAGCTGGCGGCGGTTCTCGGTCGTATCGGGTTTGCCCTCCAGCAATTGCTGATAGACATTGGTGGTCAGCAGCGTGGGCGAGCCATCGCGGTTGAGCCACAGCCAGCCATACTCGTTGATGATCTTGGCATGGCCGGATTTGGTCAGCGGATTGGCGGGCGCCCCGTCGAGCCCTTCCAGATCGGCGATCCGGAAGGGCCTGCCGCCCTTGGTGGCATCGAACACGCCCTGCAGCGCTTCCTCGAAATAGGTATGATCTTCCACCGGATCGTCGGCGCCGGCATATCCCGCAGCAGGGCGAGCCCAGCTTCCATCCCGCCTATGACATCGCCGCCATCGCCACGACAGCCGCTGGCGATGCCTTCAACGGTGCCTTCGCCGTGGCCCTGAGCGAAGGCGCCGACCCGCGCGCGGCGGTCGATTTCGCCATCGCGGCCTCGGCCATCGCCGTCACGCGGCACGGCGCCCAGACCGCCATGGCCAGCCGCGCCGAGATCGAGGCCTTCCGCGCGTCGCATCAGAGGAAAGCGCGATGAAAGCACTCGCTCTCCCCCTGCTGGCCTTGGGCATGGCGCAGATCGCCTGCGCTCAGGACACCGCGCTGCAGGTCAAGACCGAGCAGATCGAAGGCCCCACCTGCGCCCATATCCCGACCTGGCAGGAGAATGCTCAACCCCGCCCCTGCCATGACAGCGAACTCAACGCATGGGTGCAGGATGCAAGGCACTGGCGCGATGAACGCCGCGTGCGGACGGGGCTGAACGAAGCGGAGTATCGCGACCCGGCCCTCGCCTGGACCCAGACCAGCTTTATCCAGCCGCAGACGATGGTGCAGGATCGCTTCTTTTACGATCCCGCCACGCGGCGCTACACCGTCGGGCGCTATCTCGACGATCTGACGCGGCGTTATGGCGGCATCGACAGCGTGCTGGTCTGGCCGACCTCCCCCAACATGGGCATCGACGACCGCAGCCAGTATGATCTTCTGGCCGATTTGCCGGGCGGCCTCGCGGGGGTCCGGGCTTTCGTGAAGGATTTCCACGATCGCGGGGTGAAGGTGTTGTTCCCCACCATGCTGTGGGATCGCGGGACGCGGCAGCAGGGCACGCCCGATCCTTTGGCTTTGGCCAAACTGCTGACGCAAGTCGGCGCCGACGGGATCAACGGCGACACGCTGGACCGCGTGCCTCACAGCTTTCGCGATGCCGCCAAAGCGGTCAGCCACCCTCTCGCGCACGAACCGGAGCTGACGCCCGCCTCGGACGAGATGCTGGGCTGGAACACGATGAGCTGGGGCTATTGGGATTATGGCTTCTCCCCCATTGTCAGCCGCGCCAAATGGCTGGAGCCGCGCCATCTGGTGCATGTCTCCAACCGGTTCAACCATGACCATACCGACGATCTGCAAAATGCCTTCTTCAACGGCACGGGGTTTGAAAGCTGGGAGAATGTCTGGGGCATCTGGAACGGCCTGACCCCGCGCGATGCCGAGGCGCTCCGACGGATGGCAGCGGTCGAGCGCTTTGCCGGATCTTTCCTGACTTCACCCGACTGGGAACCCTTTGCACCAACCTTGCGCTCCGGCATCTTTGCCAGCCGGTGGCCGCGCCCCTCTGGCACGGTGTGGACTCTGGTCAACCGCAATCACTACGATGTCGATGGGCGCCAACTGGCGCTGCCGCATCGCGCGGGCCTGCATTACATCGACCTGTGGCGTGGCGAGGAAATCCAGCCCCAAACACAGGGCGACCTCGACATCCTGACCTTCGCAATGGATGCCGACGGCTTCGGCGCCATTCTGGCCACCGAAAGCGTCAGCCAGCCCCTGCTCGATCACCTGAAGGCGATGAAGGCCCATGGCGATCGCCTGTCCTCCTATGCGCGCCAGTGGCAGGCCCTGCCGCAGCGTATCGTCCCCATCGCCCCCAGCCCCGCCGCCGCCACGCCGCCGCCGGGCATGTCGCACATCCCTTCGGCGGATTTCGCCTTTCGCGTCAACGGCATCGAGATCGAGGGCGGCAATGACGAAGGCGTCGATGTGCAATATCCGCAGGAGGCCTCGGCCCGGCGCTATCACGATCTGTCGATCCATATTCCTTCCTTCTGGATCGATACGACCAATGTCACCAACGCCGCCTTCCAGCGCTTCCTCGACGCGACCCATTATCACCCCGCCGACTATCATAATTTCCTGAAGGGCTGGATCGGCGGCCATTATCCCGCCGGATGGGCCGACAAGCCGGTGACATGGGTGTCTCTGGAGGATGCGCGCGCCTATGCCAGCTGGGCCGGCAAGCGACTGCCGCATGAGTGGGAATGGCAATATGCCGCCCAAGGCACGGATGGGCGGGATTATCCCTGGGGCAATGAGGCTATCGTCGCCAACATGCCCATGCCCGATAAGGGGCGCACCATGGCGCCGCCTGCTGACGTCAACGCGCATCCGGGCGGGGCCAGCCCTTTTGGCGTGCTCGATCTGGTCGGCAATGTCTGGCAATGGACCGATGAGTGGGAGGACGATCACACCCGCGCCGCGATCCTGCGCGGCGGCAGCCATTATCAGCCTCAAGGCGCGCGGTGGTATTTCCCTCAGGCGTATCGCCTGTCGCAGCATGGCAAATATCTGCTGATGGCGCCCGACATGGACCGCTCGGGCACGGTGGGGTTCCGCTGCGTGATGGATGGGGGCTGATCCGGACGGTTGATCGGGCTTATGCTGCGATCCGTTCCCGCCAAGACCCAAAGCGTCATCCTCGTTTGCGGCAAATGCTCGAAAAAGATCGGGGGCGGTTTTGGCAAGAAGGGCGGCACATTGCTCGCCAAGGCATTGCGCAAAAGGGCCGGTGGGAAAAAGGCAAGAAGGCGGATCTGCTGGTCGCCGAAACCGCATGTCTGACGCTCTGCCCCAAGGGTGCGGCCGTCGCGATGAATGCGCCCAGGCCCGACGCATGGGTCATCGTCCCCGCGCATACCGATGTCGATGAGGTTGCCGAGGCGATGGGCGTTCAGGGCCTGTCCAAAGGCTAGGACGACAGGCTGAACAGCGGAAACCGCATCCTATTTCCGCATCGTCGCCGTCTTGTCGCGCTCCAGCGTAAATTCGCTGCCCGGCCCCCAGCCGGGCCAGTCATGCCCATCAGCCAATTGCCGCCCCACGGCATAGACCATGCCCAGCGCCTGAGGCACGCCCGACAGATCCCAATCCGCCCGCCATTCATCCGAAGGCTGATGGTAGTGGTGCTCGACATAATCCTTATAGACCGCCTCGCCCCGCTCCTTGCCGCCCTTCAGCAGGTCTTGCCCCAGCTCGAAGGACACCGCCGGCACGCCCACCTTGGCGAAGGAGAAATGGTCCGAGCGGTAGAAGCCCCCCGCCTCGGGATGCGCCTCGGGCGTGTAGGTGAGGCCCTGTTTTTGGCCCTGCGCCACCAGCAGGTCGAGCAGCCCCAGCTTCGCGCTGCCCGAGATGGTGAAGTCATGCGCCCCGCCGGCCATGCCGAAGGGCCCGTCCATATTGATCGCCCCCACGGTGGTTCCCAGCGGATAGAGCGGGTTCTGCGCGTAATATTCGCTGCCCAACAGCCCGCGTTCCTCCGCCGTGACGGCCAGAAAGACCACGCTGCGCGCCGGACGCGGCGCCTTGCCCCAGCCCCGTGCCAGTTCGACCAGAGCCGCCGTGCCGCTCGCATTGTCGAGCGCACCATTGTAGATGCGGTCGCTCTGCGCATCGGGCACGCCGATCCCCAGATGGTCCCAATGCGCCGAGTAAAGCACCGTCTCGCCCGGGCGGCTGCGCCCCGGCAGCAGGGCCACCACATTCTTCGAATGGATCACCTCGACCTTGGCGCGGTACGACACATCCAGCTTGGGCGTCAGCGTCACGGGGGTGAAATCACGCTTGCGGGCCGCCAGCTTGGCCGCCTCGAAATCCAGCCCGCTCGCCTTGAACAGCGCGACGGCGGCATCGCGCGCCACCCAGCCTTCCAGCGGCGTATGGCTGGCCGCCAGGTTCTTGCGCACGATGTCGAACGTGCCCGAGGTGTTCGAGCTGACCACCGTGGCCCAACCATAGGAGGCGGGCTTGTCCTCATGCACCACCAGCACGCCTGCTGCCCCGCGCCGCGCCATTTCCTCATATTTGTAGGTCCAGCGGCCGTAATAGGTCATCGCCTTGCCGCCGAAGGGGCAACCGTTGACGCAAGGCTCATCCTCGAAATCGGGGTCGTTGACCAACACCACGGCCACCTTGCCCTTGAGGTCCACGCCCTTGAAATCGTCCCACTGCCGCTCCGGCGCGGAGACGCCATAGCCCACGAAGACCAGCGGCGCGGCGCTCAGATCATAGGCCTGCCCGCCATTCTGCGGCGCGCGGATCGCCACGTCGCGCCCTTGGGTCCAACTGCCCAGCCCGCTCACCGTCAGACGCGGGGCGCCAAGGAAACTGGCATGCTGCAGCGGCACATCCTGAGTCCAGCCGCGTGCGCCCTTGACCGGCGTTCCGCCCGGTTGCAGCCCGGCGGCACGAAACTGCGCGATCAGCCAGGCGACGGTCTTGTCCTCTGCTGGCGTGGCCGGGCCGCGCCCCTCGAAGGCATCGGAGGAGAGGGTGCGGATATCGGCCGAGACGCGCGCGGCGCTGAAGGCCGGCTCGGCCGCTGCGGCAGGCCCTGCCGCGACCAGGCTCGAAAACGCAACTCCTGCCACCAGACGTCCCGCCAAACCCGGTGTGCGCATAAAACCCCCGTCATCAGGACAGATCCGGCCTGTCGGGCGTCAGCCTACGTGCAATCCTCGCTTTTTGTCACGCCCAAATATCCAGTTCGGGCGAACGCCAACCTCACGGCCTGGCTGAACCGAGATAGCTGTCGAACCAGGCGACGGTGCGGGCGGCGGCATCCTTGACATGCTCAGGCTGGCGCAGGCGGTGGCCTTCATCCGGGTAGATGACCAGGCTGGTCGGCACGCCCAGATCGTGGAGCGCATGCCAATATTCCACCGACTGCGTGGGCGGCACCTCGATGTCGCGCTCGCCCACATAGATGAAGGTGGGGGTCTTGGCCTGCTTGATAAAGTCGATGGCCGAGGCGGCGCGATAGGCGGCGGGGTCGTCGTACATGGTCTTGCCGAAGAAGGGCAGCATCCACTGGTCGATCCCGTTGGTGCCGTAATAGCTGATCCAGTTGGACAGGCCCGCCGCCGCGACGATGGCCTTGAAGCGGTGCGTCTGCGTGTTGGCCCACATCGACATGAAGCCGCCATAGCTGCCCCCGGTCAGGCCCAGACGTTTGTCATCGACCGGAGCGATCTTCTCCACCGCATCGATGCCGGTCAGGATGTCGCGCAAATCGCCGCCGCCGAAATCGCGCCGGTTGGCGGCGGTGAAGGCCTCGCCCTGGCCATAGGAGCCGCGCGGGTTGGGGTAGAAGACGTAATAGCCCTTGGCCAGCAGATCGGCCACGGTGCCCTTCTGCACATAGCGCGGCTCATTGGCCGCAGCCGGGCCGCCATGGACGATGGTCACCATCGGGGCCTTCGACACGGTGCCGGGGGTGAGCGGCGCCAGCAGCCAGCCCTGCACGGTGAAGCCATCATTGGTCCATGTCACGCTGCGCGCCTTGGCAAGAGCAGGCAGCGCGTCATTGTCATGGGTGAGCACGCGCGGCGCGGTGGCAAGGCCCGCCAGAAGGGCAGAGGCATGCGTGAAATCCTGCCGCACGCTGGCCACGCGGGCCCCATCGGTGGACCAGACCGCGCGGCCATCGCCCGCGCCCAGGCTGACCGGAGCGCTCCACAACACACGCGCTGCGCCGGTCTCGCCCCATGACACCAGTTGCGCGCTATCCCCGGCAAGGCGGGTGCCGCGCAGGCCGCCCGCGGTCCAGTCGAGCGAATTGACGGTGGCCTTGTCGCCCTGCGTGCGGTTGACGGGCGTGCCCCCGGCCAGCGGCACGGTCCAGACATCACCGCCCATCGAGCCGAAATCGCTCATCACTCCGCCGATATAGGCCACGGTTTTGCCGTCCGGCGAGACGCGGGGCATGTTGATCTGGGTGGCGGGTTTGGCGATGCCGCGCAGGGCGCCGGTGGCGGCGTCCACCGCGTCGAGGCTGGCCACCCACCAGTTGTTGTCCCCATTGCCCACCGCGCTGGTGACGACCAGGCTGCGCCCGTCCGGCGCCCAGTCATATTCGTAAATGTAGCGGTCGGCAGGGGTCAGGGGCTTGATATCGGTGATGGCCGTGGGGGCATCGCGGTCGAACAGGGCCAGACGCTGCTCGTCACTTTTGTCGCCGATCTCGCCGACCTGCCTTGCACCGGCCTGCGTGGCGCCAGTTTCCTTCGATGCGCCCAGAGTCACCAGCAGAGCCACGCGCTTGCCATCGGGCGAGAAGCGGGGCGTGGCCGCCAGCCCGGCGATGGTCGCCAGCGTGCGGATCTGCCCGTTCTGCGCCAGGATCAGGCTGGAGGTTCCCTTGGCGCGGTCCCGCGCGACAAAGCCCAGTGCGCCATCCTTGGCAAAGCTCAGCCCCGCGTAGCTGCAGGTTCCGCAGGGGTCGAGCGTGGTCAGCACATGGCCATCGCCCGCCGCGCGGATCAGGATGGCCCCATGATCCTTGCCTGCCGGTTCCACCGAGGCCAGGCGATCACCCCTCGGCGCCAGAGCGAGCGCGTCATAGGTGTGGACAGGCTCCGCAGCGGTTTGCGACAGAGCGGGAGAGGCCAACATGGTGGCGGTCAGCAGCACGCAGGCGGGAAGGCGCATGGGGCAGGAGACTCCGTGAATTGATCGGCAACGGGCTAGGACGAGCGGAGAAGCATCGCAACCCTGTCGCGCATCAAGACGCGATTTGGGCGTTCTTACGGTGGGGGCAGTGAGACGACCCTCTCGGGTGGACACTCTTGGCCTATCCGGTTCCGTTCACACCGGGCTGGTCCCCGTTTTTGATGCTTACTTCGGCACAAAGCCTTCCGCCGTAAGCTGCGTGGCATTGAGGTCGATGCCCTCGCGCGCCAGGCCTTCAGCGGCGTTCTTCCGATATCTGGCGATGGCATCGGCGGGCCATGTCCCTGCATTCATGGCGCGCCAACTGGCATTGACGAGCGTGAAATCGAGCTGCGCCTCGCCCCCTATCTGGCCGCGATAGGCTGGCGAGGCCATCTTCGGATCACGGGCAAGCGCCTGCACCACGCTGCTGCGCACCTTATGAACCCCTTGCGGCGATGGCGGCGGCGCCCCTGTCACGACCATCGCGCGCATGATGAGATGTGCCGTGATCGCATCGGCAACGTCGTGGTTGGTAAGGCCGAAGGGCGCGACAAGCCCGCCAAAGATCGCGGGTATATTCTTGCCCGCGAGCGCGGTGCGCAACTGGGCACCCGTCGATGCGTCCTGCCGGGCAATGCGGGCGACATAGCTGCTCACCGCCTGCTCGCCATTCCCGGGCGCGAATGTGAGGGAGGCGGAAGCAGCGGGGGATGGAGCTGCCTGCACGCCCTGGCTTCGCGCCTTGCGGTTCATGATGTCCATCTGCTGATACAGCGGAGCGCTCATAATCACATTGTTCATCAACCCCGCCGAGTAAGACGCCATGGAATTGGGCATGTGATAGGGATATTGCCCCGATGCCGATGTGCACAGCAGCAACAGGCAGACCGGGAAAGCCGCAAGAGGGGCAAGTCGCTTCATCTGTCGTCCTCTCGCGATGGGATTGGGCATGGGAGATATCCTTCCGCGCGTTCCGCTATGCCCTTGGCTGGAAACCATGCGTACCGAGCGTGGTATGACGCAGGTCGATGCCATAGATCTGCTCGAACTGGCGGGCGATGCGGTCGGCATAGGGTTGCCCACTTCTTGCGCGCATCGAACTGAGCCAACCGGCATGGGCAACCACAAACTGGAGCTTCAACTCCTCACCTAGCTCGGCCCGTTGCCCGCGTGCGCCCGCGCCGTTCTCGGCCAGCGCCCCGGCGACCTGCGCGCGAACCGCCAACGTGGTCGCCCTGCCGCCCGGCACCTCCTGCTGGCCATTGGCGATCAGCCAGCCAAGCACCAGATAGGCCGCCATCGCCTTGCCCGCATCATTGCCGCTCAGCCCATAGGGGGCGGCGATGCCATCATAGAGCCGGCCATAGTCATATTTGGCGAAGGCGGCCTGAAGCTCGCGACCGCCATCCGGGTTTTTCGCCGTCACCCGCGCGACCAGATCGGCGACCACCTGCCGATGAACGGCAGGGTCCGGCGCGTAGTCGAGCGCAGCGCCCGGCGACACTGGCCGCCCAACGATCATGCCTGTATGGGCAGCTTTGGCATCGCGCGACGGACGGGCAGGCGAACCGCATCGGCCAGCCAGGCAGGCGCCAGCGGCAAGCTCCTGATTGGTGGCCAGCATCATGCTGAAATCCGGGGGTGTAAACTGGGCTTTGGCGCCGGAAAGGCCGATCAGCAGCATGACCAGTGAGGCGGCGGCGGTTCTCGCGATCCCTCTCATTGTCCTCTCCCCACAGGCAGGGTCGTATCGGCCATGATCGCTTCGCTTGAACGCGGTCGCCCCAGCCAGTGCAAGAGCGCTGCGACCAGAGCACCCGTGCGTTCGGCCATTCGCGATTTATCGCCTCTGTTGCTCTTTGCGGAATTGCGTGGGCGTCATGCCCGCCTCCGCCTTGAAGGCGCGATTGAACGGACCAATCGAACCGAAGCCGCAATCAAGCGCAATCGTCAGCACCGGCAAGTGGTTCAGACCAGGATCGAGCAGCCTGCGTTTTGCCTCGGCGAGACGGAAATGATTGGCCATATGGTTGAAGTTCCGGAACCCCAGGGCACCGGTGATGCATTGGGTCACCTTATACTCGGGCTCTCCGGCGCGGCGCGCCAGTTCGGCCACCCTCAGATCGGGCGAGGTGTAGAGCGCGTCCTCGGCCATCAGCCTCCGCAGGCGCTCGCCCAGCGCAGCCTCTTCCTGCGTCTGGACACGCGGCCTCGCCGGTTTGGTCTCCAGCAACGGATGGTGGCGACGATAGCGGATGGCGAGGCCGATCCCCAACAGGGCAGCCAGCGCGCAGCCCACCTTGACCGCCCCGCCCCAGCGCCCGGCAAGGCTGCCCGCCGGGGAGCCATCGACCCACAGGACGGCGATGGCCAGCACCGCACTGTAGCCGGCGGCAAAGAGCATGCGGAAGCGCCGCTCGGCCCGCGTCATGTCGCGGCTCAGGCCCCTGAGCGGTTCGATCGCGGCGAGAAGCAGCAGGGATGAGCTGATCAGCGTCGCCACATTGTCGATCATGCGCGGAAGGGCGCCGCCATCGGCGCCGCCAAAGCGCAGAAAGGCACCGGCGAGCACCAGCATCAAAATCAGCAGCAGTGGGCCGGTTTCACGCCTTGCGCCGGATCGCCGGAACAACGCCCGAACCACCAGCCACGACCAACCGCATGTGGCGTCTCCGGCGATGGCCAGAAGGTCGGAGGTCAGCCCGTGGCGGGCGCCGAGCAGCCTTTCGAGGCAGAAGGCCACCACCGCCCCGGCGAACAGCATGGCGTAAAGCGCGACCTGCGGCATGCCGCCGTTGAGGGCCAGCCTTGAGGTCGGGCGTCCCGCGTCGATCACCAGTCCGTCCCCCTTCCCGCGATTGCGCCGCGCAATACCCAAAAACCACAATGCCAGAAAACATGGCCGATTTCCAAATCGGCGAGACCGCCCCCGATCCGCGCCAGACAAGACAGCGACACATATGAGTCAGGAGTGAAAAGAACAATATGGCGACATCGGTCAGGGAACAACACCAGAGCATCGCACCCGGGGAAAGCATGCTGCGCCGCGCTGGGCAGGCATGGTTTCTGGTCGCGGCGGCAGGCCAGAGCGCATTCATCTGGATGATCCTGGCCCATTATGGTCGCAAGACCTGGGCCGGAAATTTCGCGGGATGGAACGACAAGCCGATCATCAAAGGCTACGTTCCGGGCGACAGCGCCGGGAATGCGATGTTCGCCCTGCATGTGCTGATGGCCGCCATCGTGACGCTGGGCGGCTTGCTGCAAATGATCCCGTCGCTCAGGCGCCAGATCCCTGCCCTGCATCGCTGGAATGGCCGCCTGTTTTTTGTGGTGGCCTCGCTGATGGCGCTAGGCGGCCTGTGGCTGACCTGGGGGCGCCACACTTATCTCTCGCTGGTCTCCGGCATCGCCGTATCCATTGATGGCGTGCTCATCCTGCTCTGCGCAGCGATTGCATGGCGCGCGGCGCTGCGCCAGGATTTTGGCGCTCATCGGCGCTGGGCGATGCGGGCCTTTATGGTCGTCAACGGCGTATGGTTCCTGCGCGTGGGCATCATGGCCTGGGTCGTGGTGAGTGGCGGTCTGGGCATGAATGACACCCTGTCCGGCCCGGCTGATATCGTGCTGCAGTTTGGCGCTTATCTGGTGCCGCTGGCCATGCTCGAACTCTATCAGCGCGGGCAGGCATCCTCGAAGGCGGCGGTCCGCCATGCCGCCAGCGCGATGGTCATGCTGATGACGATCGTGACGCTGGCGGGCGTTGGCGGCGCCATTGCCTTTATGTGGGCGCCCTACATGCGATAGATCGGAGGCCTCAATGCGGCGTCACGCGGTAGAGGCCCCCTTTGGCGGAATCCTCCAGGATCCACAGCGCGCCATCGGGCGCGACCTCGACATCACGCGCCCGGAAACCCAGCTTCCAACGCTCCGCCGCCGTGGCCTGCGCGCCCTTGATGGCGATATGATCGAGCGACCCGGTCGCCAGACCGGACACCAGCACCGAGCCTTCCCACTGCGGGAACATCGCCCCGTGGTAGAAGATCATATTGCCCGGACCGATCACCGGTGTCCAATAGAGCACCGGCTTTTCCAGATCCGGCCGCGTGTCCGGGCTGGGAATGGGCACATTGTCATAGTTCACGGCGTAAGACACCAGCGGCCAGCCGTAATTCTTGCCCGGCAGGATCAGGTTCAGCTCATCGCCGCCCTTGGGGCCATGCTCCACCTCCCACAGCCTGCCATCGGGCGCGAAGGCCAGCCCATAGGGGGTGCGATGGCCGCTCGTCCATGTCTCGGCGGGCGTCAGATTTTTGCCGGGGACGTTGTAGGTCCGGACCACCGGGGCGGTTTTGGCCGCCTGCGTGTCGGCGGGCGGATCGGTGATCGGCAGGCTGGCCGCGCCGACCTTGCCCGCCCAGGGATTGCCGGGCGCGGGCTTGCCATCCAGCGTCAGCCGCAAAATCTTGCCCAGCGGCGAGTTCGGGTCCTGCGCCGGGGTCATCCGCTGGCGCTCGCCCACGGTCAGGAACAGATATTTATGATCGGGCGAGAAAGCGACCTGCGCCCCGAACTGGCCGCCCTTGCCCCCCGCGCCATCGCGCCAGATCACCTTGAGGTCTTCCAGCCGCTCCGCCCCCGGGGTGAGCGACAGTTTGGCCCGGGCCAGCGCCAGGCTGGAACCGCCCACGGCCTGAGGTTCTGAATATGTCAGATAGACGGCATGATCGGCGGCGTAGGTCGGCGACAGAAAGATCCCCAGCAGACCGCCCTGCCCCTGCGCCAGCACCGCGGGTATGTTGGCGACCGGCGCCTTCTCGCCCGTCTGGGTCACCACCCATACGGCGCCGCCCTTCTCGGTCATCAGCATCCGCCCGTCCGGCAGGAAGGCGATGCGCCAGGGCAGTTTGAACGTCCCCACCTTCGTCACGACAAAGGGCAGCGTCGGCTCGACGGTGTGCGTGCCGATGTTGACCTGCGCCGCCGCCGGAGCAGCCATCGCCAGCAACAGGAGCGGGGCAAAGGGCAAATTCTTGCTCATTTCGGCCAGTACCTCTGCAATCAGACGCCCAACATAGGCCGGGCCACAAAATGCCGGAGCGCGAAGAGCCCGGCACAGCGTCAAACTACTCTTTGGCCAGCCTATCCTTGTGGCATGGCCAGATCAACACAGGCGCCGGTATCACTGCTGCTGCATGGGCGTCAGCACGATCAGCGACACGCCCTGACGCGGCAGGGTGATATCGAGACCCGCCGAGCCTTTGGTAACCGTCAACGGCGCATCGCCCGGCGCGATGGGCGCAAGCCGGGCGGCATGCTGCAACCTTTCGCGCTGCGCATTGCTGGGGGCGATGGGCGACCCCATCGCCAGCCATGTGCTATAGCTGTTGGCATGATCGCGATCCACGCGATACTCGCGCGCGCTGACGCCATGGGTAAAGGCCGCCGGCAGATTTTTCAGATCGATATGCACGCCCGCGTCGGGGCCGGGCAGATCGTCATCGTGATAATGCCAAACCAGCACCGCCAGCTTGCCCTTGTCGAGCGTCGCCACGCTGCCGATGTCCGCCGGGCCGCGCACGCCCTGCTGCATCACCTCATCGAGCGGACGCTGATGATCGGAGGCGGCGGGGATGGTGCGCCCGCTCATCTGAGCGAACATCTTGAACATGTTCATCACCGGCAGGTCGATGCCCGCCGAGGTGAGTTGACGGAAGCCTGCGAAATAGGGCTGGTCCTCGAATTCGAAGGCCCAGGTGATCAGCCCTTCCAGCTTCACCCCGCGCCGCTCGGCCAGCGCCTGCAGGCGCGGAAAGGAGGCCGCCGTATAGCTAGAATACATCGTGCCGTTGCGATAGGCATTGGCCGGGCCCTGACAGGCGGCGCAGCCCTCGGGATCGGATTCACCGATGATGACGGGCTTGTCGCGAAACAGCGGGTCGGCGGCGATCTGCGCGAACTCGCCGTCCGCCACCTTCAGATGCGTGGCCAGACCCATGCGGACATGGCCCTTGCCCTGCCCATCGTCGATGAAAGAGGGGCTGCCCTTGGCGTGGAAGGAGAGGAAATCGTCGGGCGTGCCCGCCGCCTTCACATGATTCATGAAATCGGTGAGATAGGTGTCGTCCATCCCCGCGATATCGGGCCCGCCCACCCGCGCTTCGGGCAATGCGCGGCGCACCCCGCGAACGGCGGCATCATGCAGTTTGAAGAAATCCTCCTTGGTGCCGCCCCAGTAATATTGCGGCAGATTGGCCTCGTTCCACGTCTCGAAATACCAGGTGGCGACCTCGGCGCGGCCATAGCGGGTGATGCAATGGCTCACCCACTGGTAGATCAACTCCTCCCATTTGGCATAATCCTTGGGGGGATAGGCCCAGCCGGTCTTGATGTCGCCGCTGCCGGGGCGGAAATTGTGCTGATAGGGCTGCGGGTGGATCGACAGCGCCTCGGGCATAAAGCCCATTTCCACATAGGGCTTCACCTTGCGGGCGCGATAGGTGTCGAAAATATGGTCGAGGATCGTCCAATTGTAGATGGGTCGCCCTTGAGCATCCTCGGTATAGGCGTTGGTAGAGCCCCATTTCAGCGCCGCCGTGCCATCACCGCTGGTGAGCAGATTATGCGTGCGGAAATAGACGCGATCGGGCGCCAGCGCGCCCAGCGTGGCCAAAGTGGTGCGGCCGTCCTTCATCGTCGCGTAATTGGGCTCATCGGCACCGAAGAAGCGCCAGACCGGATTGACCGGCGCCCCCGGACGCCCGGCGTCCACGGTGACATGGACCGGGATCGCCTCGCCCTGCGCCAGAGCGGGACCCGGCCCAAAAGCCATGAGGAGCGCGAGCACATTCGCGGCAAGAGCTTTGGCGGACATGGGGGCCTCATCCATCTGTGTGCTGACTTTGCACTTTGGCCAAAATCTTAATAGGTATGAGAAATTAATCCAGACCTTTCTCGCAGCCGGAAGCTGATTAGAACGCAAAATTCGCGTCATATGAGCAAAAATCCTTTCCCCTCCGCCATACCTCCGATCATCAGCCTCGCTCAATGCAGGGCTGTATAAATCTTTTTCTCATACCAGTTATCGCCACCCCACATGACCCACATCGATGCGGGATGTGACCGAAAACCGATCACACCCCGCCCGGCGAACCATGGCCTGCGGGCCTATTCGGGCAATTTGCTCGAACCGGTGATGGTCAACCCCGCCTCAAGCCCAGCACCGCCCATGCCCGGCTGCCCGCCGCCCACGCTCACCCTATAGGCACCCGCTTGCACCAGACGCTGCCCCTGCTCGGTCACGCTGGAAAGGTCGCGCGGGGTCAGATCGAAATGGACCTTGCGCGCCTCGCCGGGGGCCAGATGCACCCTTTCGAAGCCGCGCAGCGCAAGTTGCGGCGCGCCGGGCAGTTTGGGGAAGGTCAGGTAAAGCTGCACCACCTCGTCACCCGCCAGCGCGCCGGTGTTGGTGACCGTGGCATCCACCCCCAACGTGCCCCCCGCCCGCAGCGTGGAGGCCGAAAGCCGGGGCGCCGAATAACCAAAGCTGGTGTAACTCAGGCCATAACCAAAGGGAAACAGCGGCTTGCCGGTGAAATAGCGATAGGTGCGCCCGGCCATCGCATAATCACCAAAGGCCGGAAGCTGGTCAACGCCGGTGTAGATGGTCACAGGCAGACGGCCCGAGGGATTGTTGGCCCCGGCCAGAGTCTGGGCAACCGCGCTGCCGCCCTCCTGACCCGGATACCAGGCCTGAAGGATGGCATTGGCCTTGTCCTTCGCCCAATTGACCGACAGCGCCGAGCCGCTCATCAGCACCACCACCAGCGGCTTGCCTGTCGCCTGCACGGCTTTCAGGATCTCTTCCTCGGGCGCGGGCAGATCGGTGCTGGTGCGGTCGCCGCCCTTGAAGCCGGGGATGTTGACCGGCATCTCCTCGCCCTCCAGCGAGGCGGTGATGCCCACCACGGCCACCACCACATCGGCGCCCTTCGCGGCATTGACCGCCTTGCCCAGCGTGTCGGCCTCCACTTTGGTCCAGACGAAGCGCGGCGGGAAACGGCCACCCACCATCTCGATACGGAGCTTGTGACGCGCCCCGGCGGTCAGATCCATATCGACGGTGATCGCGCCGCGCGTCTGCGGGTTGGTGCCATCGACCACCAGCGCATCGTCGACAAACAGTCTGGCGCCGCGCCCATCCAGCCCGACCTTGTAATGGCCGCTTTCCGGCACGGCGAAAGCGCCGGTCCAGCGGGCGGTAACCGAAGGCGCATCGGGGATGGCCGCTGGCGTGTTGCGGTCGAAAGCGACCTGTGCATCGATACGGGTCAGCGCGGGGGCGCCATCGAGGCTGGCATTGCGGAAATACTCGCCCTTCAGCCCGCTCTGGCCCTCGGGCGTGAACAGCGCGCTGCCCGGCACGGGCGAGGCTGCCCGCAGGAAATCGGTGCCCGGTTCGAACACCACCTCGGCGCCCGGGTATTGCGCCTTGATCCCCTCCAGCACCGAGATCGGCGCCAGTGGCGTGCCGTGATAATTGCCCGAGAGATAGTCCAGTTGATCCGCCAGCGGCCCCACCACGGCGATGCGCTTCACCTTGCCCGGCGCCAGAGGCAGCGTGCCGTCATTCTTGAGCAGCACCATCGATTCCCGCGCCAGTTTCAGCGCCAGGGCCTTATGGGCGGGCGAATTGAGTTCACTGTCGGGGATCGTGTTGAAAGGCACGCGATCGGCAGGGTCGAACAGGCCCAGACGCATCCGCGCGCGGAACAGGCGCCGCAGCGTGTCGTCCACCACCGCCATGGGCACCAGACCTTGCTGCATCGCCTCGCGATAGCGGTCATAGTCCGAGGTCGGGCCCGCCATGCGGCCAAATTCGGTGCAGTCGTTGTCCACCGCGACCTTGAGCGAGGCGGCGGCGGCCTCGGCATTGGTCTTCACGAAATGATGGCCGCGCTCGATGTCGGCGATGGCGTCGCAATCGGAGACGACATGGCCCTTGAAGCCCCAGGCGTCGCGCAGGCGGTCTTTCATCAGGAAGGTGTTGGCGCAGGCGGGCTGGCCGTTGATGGCATTGTAGGCGCACATCACAGATTCCACCTTGCCCTGCGTGACCAGCGCGCGGAAGGCGGGCAGATAGGTATCCTCCATATCATGGAGCGAGACCGTCACATTGTCGCTGTGGCGGCCCGGTTCGGGGCCGGAATGCACGGCATAATGCTTGGCCGTGGCGGACACGAGGTAATAGCGCGGATCATCGCCCTGCATGCCCCGCACAAAGGCGGTGCCCAGCGTGCCGGAGAGGAACGGGTCCTCGCCATAGGTCTCCTGTCCCCGCCCCCAGCGCGGATCGCGGAAAATATTGATGTTGGGCGACCAGAAGGTAAGCCCCTGCATGATATGATGCGGCTTGCCCGCGCGTTCGAGCCGATTCCACTTCACCCTGCCCTCGACGCCGATGGCGTGGCCCATCTGCTGGATCGCGGGCGCATCGAAGCTGGCGGCCAGCCCGACGGGTTCAGGAAAGACAGTGGCAAAGCCATTGTTGGCCACGCCATGCAGCGCTTCGCTCCACCAGTCATATTCGGGAATGTCGAGGCGAGGGATGGCGCGGGCCTGATTGACCAGTTGCGAGGCCTTTTCCTCCAGCGTGAGCCGACCGATCAGATCGTCGAGGCGCTTTTCAAGCGGCAAGGCCGGGTTGCGGAAGGGCATGGAGGCGGGGTCTTGAGCGACCGGATGCGTCGTTTGGGCCCATGCATCGGTCGCGCTCATCACGCCGGGCACCATCGCCGCGCTCACCAGCAGCCAGCGCGCATATCCGTTCCACATCGCCATCTCCCCCTGTTTTGCCGCCTGATAGGCCTGCGGCCACCATGCGCTTTTCGATAGCGCTATCTTGTAGCAACAGTCGGGTCATATGGCAGTAAAATAATATAGCATATGATTTGAAGCATAGCCGGGCGCGATCAAGACATGCCCGGCGATAAGTCTTTCCCGAAGCCGGCCGCGCTCAGCCCCCGATCTTCGCCAGATCCTTGAAGATCAGCGGCCCCCACACGCTTCCGCGCGCCTGAACCAGCAAGCCGCCTTCCGCCAGACCGCCCAGCCGGACCGGCGCAAAACCCAAACTCCGGGCCAGTTCCTCGACACGCGCCGTCGCATCTTCATCGTCGCCCGCCAGAAACACCACCCTGCGCCCGCTGGCGAGCAGCGGGTCTTGCGCCAGAATGGCAGCGACAAGGTGATTGAACCCCTTGACCAGCTTCGCCCCGACAAAGGCCTGCTCGACGACCTTCGATGACGGCAGCCCGCCCAGCTCCTCGGGCGGCAGGTTGGTGTTGGTGACATCGACGATGATCTTGCCCTGCCAGTCCGCCAGCGCCCTGGCCACCTCGCGGTGCGCCTCGAAACGAACGGCCAGAAAGATGACATCCGCCTTGACCGCTTCGGCCAGCGTGGCGGGGATGATCTCGGGGCCGATGGCGGCAGCGCTGGCGGCGAAGCTGGCAGGATCGCGGGTGGTCGCAACCGAGACGCTCAGCCCGTTGCGGGCAAAGGCCCCGGCCAGCGCCTGACCGATCTTGCCGAAACCGATGATGGCATATGTCATGTTACTATCCTTTCCTTGCGTGTGTTGGGTCAAAGCTGGGCCAGGCCGCCATCGACGGCGACCTCGCTTGCGGTCATGAAACTGCTGTCGGAGGAGGCGAGAAACGCGGCGACCGCGCCGATTTCCGCCGGATCGGCCATGCGCTGGAGCGGGGTCATCGCGGCGAAGGCCCGCTGGCCCTCCTCGCCCAGCGCCTGCTTGGCAAGTTCGGTCGCCGTGGCCCCGGGCGAGAGCACATTGACCCGGATACCGCTGCCCTTGAGGTCTTCCGCCCATGTCCGCGCCAGGTTGCGCACCGCCGCCTTGCTCGCGCTGTAGGCCGACATGCCCGGCGCGCCGGTGGTGCCCGCGCTCGATCCGGTCAGGATGATCGAGCCGCCCGCGCGCATCAGCGGGAGGGCCTTCTGCACGGTGAAGATCGTGCCTTTCACATTGGTGTCGAAGGTCTCGTCGATATGCCCTGCGGTGATCGTGCCGAGCGGCGCGACACTGCCCGCCCCGGCATTGGCGAACAGGATGTCGAGCCCCCCATGCGCGCCCTTCAAGGCGGTGAAGAGACGCTCCAGATCATCCTCACTGGAGACCGAACCCTGCACGGCCCGGGCCTGAGGCCCCAGTTCTTCTATGGCGGCATCGAGCGCCTCGCGGCGACGGCCATAAATGTAGACGAAGGCCCCTTCCGCGATGAAGCGGCTGGCGGCGGCGCGGCCGATGCCGGTGGCCCCGCCCGTGATGACGGCCACCTTACCCGTGAGCTTTCCCATGATCGTTCCTTCAAAACAGTCTGCAATGGCCCTGACATGGAGGTGCCCCTTGTGGCACGGGAGTCAGGAGATGCGCACAGCCGTGGTGCGAAATCGAACCACCTCGGTCAGCATGCGGCTGGTGGGAACGCACTGGCGCTCGCCTGACTTTCCTTGGGTTTTAAAGCGTGGACACCGTGGCAAACCCATGGCACGCAGGCCTTGCCGCCTGCCCGTCAGGCCAGAGCATGCTTCCGGAGGGGCACCCGATGGTGCCGGCTCGCACCATGATTGACTGGGATGACGTCCGCTATTTCCTTGCCGTTGCGCGCAGAGGCTCAGTCCGTTCCGCCGCCGGGCTGCTCGGCGTCAATCATGCCACGGTCCTGCGGCGCATCGCGCAACTGGAGCAGAATCTGGGCGCGCAGATGTTCGAAAAGCTGCCCTCGGGCTATCGCCTGACGAGCGCCGGCGAGGAGGTTCTCGAACTTGCGGGCCGCATGGAGGCGTCCTCGCTCGAACTAGAGACGCGGGTGTTCGGGCGGGACCAGAGCGTGCGCGGGCGGCTGCGGGTAACGTTGCCTCCCCCGCTTGCCACCCATCTGCTGATGCCCGACCTCGCCCATTTCGCGCAGCGCCATCCCGAGATCGAGATGGACATCGCCTCATCGGGCGAACTGGCCAATCTGACCAACCGGGAGGCCGATGTCGCGATCCGTGTCGTCTATGACCGGCAGACCCTCCCGCTCAATCTGCATGGGCTCAAGGGGCCGGAACTGTCAGGCGCGGTCTATATCGCGCGGGAACGGCTGGAAACATGGCGCATGGGGGCGGGCGAGCCTCTCCGCTGGGTGGTGATCAGCGCGCATGGCATTCCCGAATGGGCCAGCGCGGGCGAGATTCCCATGGCGCAGACCCCTTTCAGGATCACTGACGCCGAAGCGCAGCTCGCCGCCGTGAGGCAAGGGATCGGGATTACGACGCTGCCCTGCTTCGTCGGAGATGCCGACCCGCTGCTCGAGCGGGTGCCGGGCACGCCGCTGCATGTCTATGGCACGGTATGGCTTCTCACGCATGGAGAGACGCGCAGGACCAAGCGCGTGCGCCTGTTCAACGAGTTTATCGCGCGGCGGCTTGCTGCCTATACGCCGCTTCTTGCCGGGCTCTCCCCTGCGGGCGGCTGAATGCCGCCACCGGATGGCCAAGGCCCCGAATAGACCCCCGCTCTAGCGCGCTGCCACCGGGGAAATCCATGCGCGGCCATGGCCTAGATCCACGGTCAGAACCCATGTCTTCAGGATCGAGGCCCCGATGTTGCCATCAAGGATCAGGGGCATGGCATGCGCATCCCCGGCCGCCAGTGTGACGCCGCCGACCAGCTCCGCGCGAAACGGTTGAGGCTCCTTGCTATCGGGTTTCATCGCGAAGAGTTCGGCATTGTGGCTGCCGACGATCACCGAGGAATCGCTGCCGGTGTCCACTTCCATCCACACCGGCCCCTTGGCCGTTGCGACAGCGACAAAAGGCGTAACCGCATGGCCGGACACTTCTCCGGCCAGACGCATGCTGATTTCCCTGGCGCCGGCAATGCGCTGCTTCAGGCTCGATGCTGTTTCCAGCACGAGTTGGCGATGGGCCAGATCGATGGTCAGGATTTTTCCGGCAAAGCTGTCAAGCGCGACCGATCCGGCCAGCGGCGGCGCGTCCTTGGGCAGAAGTTTGGCAAAATCGAAGACTCCTGCGGTCGAGGTGGCCAGGGTGGCCCCATGGCCGCGCAGGCTGACATCGTTGCAGCGCATCATGTCGATGCGGTCGCCGCGCATGCGAAAACCGCTGATCTGCCCCCAGGGCGTGCAGCCGATCTCCGCGGCGGTGGCCGGGGTGATGACGGTGATGCCGCCTCCGGTATCGAAGAGAAAGGTTCGTGGCTTTCCGGCAAGCTCGGCCTCGAAAGACCATACCACCCCCAGATAGGGCGAGAGGGCGATGGTTGTGGGCTGCTCCGGCTGCGATCGCGCCGAGGCTTGCGGGGGCAGCGCAAGCATTGCGGCACACAATGCCGCTGCGGCGCCGATCTGCCTTATTGCCAACATCGTGTCCCCCAGGTTGAACACATCACCCCAAGGAACCTAATCGAGGGCGGGCATAAAGCAAGCGATCAGCGCAATTCTATCGCCTATACTGGCGCTCCATTTGCAGCCATCATCCCCGCGCATGGGGTGAGGCATAAGGCTGCGGCACATAGGGCAGATCGGGCTGCCAGGGAAAACGCGGGCCGCGCCGGTTGTTGGGCAGATGCAGAATGTCCTGATCGATGGCGCCGGGCGACAGCGCCATCAGATGCGGATTGGCAAGCGGCTTCATCGTCGGCGCCAGATAGCCGCATTTCACCACGACAATGTCGTATTTCAGCGGATCTTCCCCCAGCGAGCGGAAAGCATCGGCCTCATGATAGGCACGGCGGCGCGGGGCCAGAGTCATGGTCACGCCGCCAAAGGTGATGACCACCTCGCGGTCCCGCGCCTCGCTGGCCTTGGCGAGATATTTGACCGTTGCCTGCACCTTCACCGGCTTGCACATGATCGGGTCCAGCGTGGCGCCCACCGAAAGCGGGATGGTTGCCCCCACCCCCGCCGCATAGCAGGCATCGACGGCGGGCTTGTCGGTCATGCCGCCCAGCAGCACATTCTTCGCGCCCGCATCCAGCACCGCCTGCAGGAAGAAGGTCTGGTCGGCATTGCCGCCGCCGCCCGGATTGTCGCCCGAATCCGAGATGATCACCGGATGGGTCTTCGACGCCATGGCTTGTGCCAGAGTCTGCGCGATGGTGCCGACGGGAAAGTCGAAATGGAATTCGCGGCGCGCCGCCCAATAGCGATTGGCAAGCTCGGTGGCGATCAGCGTCTGCATCGCGCGGTTGGTGCCCGTCACGATGACCGACGCCGCCGAACGCGGCTCATCGGCCCAGACATAGCCGACCAGTTGCGTCACATCGAGAATCCCCGACAGCCGGTTGTACTCCGACAGGTCCGACCACAGGCGGCGGCCCGGCTCCCATTCGGTGCTGGTCTGCTCGCCGGGCAGCACGATGGGGATGCTGGCCCAGACGATGGAGGGCCGCTCGCCGGTGCGCAGCGCATGGGTCAGCATGTCGGTGGCGCGCATCATGGTTTCCACGCGGTCGACATGGGGCGCGGTGCGATAGGCCGACATGGCGTCCAGATTGTCGACGATCTTCTTGCTGAAATTGCCATGCAGATCGTAGCTGGCCGACAGGATGCAGGCGGGGCCCACCACGGCGCGGGCGGCGGCATACCAGTCGCCCTCGGCATCCTCCATGCCATCGACCGCCACCGCGCCATGCATCGGCAGATAGAGACCGTCGAGCGGCAGCAGCGCTTTGAGTCTTTCGAGGAATTCGGCCTTGATCGTCTCATAGGTCTCGCGCGCCAGCGGCCCGCCCGGCCCGAAGGTGCCCAGAATGGTGGGCATGAAGGGCATCTCGTAACGCTTGAGGAAGCTGTAGGTCGCATTGGCGCCCAGCGCCTCGCCGCGCAGGATCACCCCGTCGGACAGCTTCTGGCGGATGTTGCTGTAGGTGCTGCATTCGCAATAGATGCCGCCAAAGGCGATGCGCGGCATGCGGCCCAGCGGCTTGACGAGCGGTGCGGCCTGAGCAAGCGGCGCGCCCGCCGTCATGGCGGCGATGGCGCCCACCCCTGCCGAGCGAAGAAAGGAACGACGTTTCATAAGGATCGTCTCCTGATGGGAATCCAATGGCCCGGCACGCGCGGCGCCGGGCCGTAACACTTACAGGCCTGCCGAAATCGCAAAGGCGATGCCGATGCCACCCGCCGGATTGTAGGTGGGCGCCGAGGCCGCGATCACCGTCCCGCTGCGGCTGGTGGTGGCCAGCGCATTGGCGGTGACACCCTGAACGCCCGACAGATAGTGGTTGTTTGTCACATTGTTGAGGTTCAGCTGCACCTGCGGCTTCTTCATGAAGGCGGTATCCTTCAGGCGATAACCCAAAGCGATGTTGGCATAGCCGAAGGCGGGCAGCTTCTCGTCATTCATGAAGGTGGAATACTGGCTGCTGACATAATTGCCCTCCACCGTGGCGAAGAGATGGCCATTGTCATAGGTCAGCCCCGCCGCGCCGACGAAATGCGGGCTGAGCACCGCCTCCTTGCCCGCCGTGGGCAGATAGACGCCCGCGACGGGGTAATCATCCTTGCTCTTGGCATCGAGATATTGCGCCGAAGCATAGGGGCTGAAGCCGTGCCACGGGTTCAGGCCGATTTCCGCCTCGATGCCGCGCGCGGTCTGGCGCCCGACATTGACGGCAAAGCCCACGCTGGTGCCGTTGACGATCTGGCTGCCCTGCACCAGCCGGTTGCGCAGATCGTAATTGAAGGCAGCGATGGTGACATTGACCAGACCGTGGTGGCGATAGCCCACCTCCTCGCCCACCGAATATTCGGGCTGCAGATTGGGCACCGCGCTGCTGGAGGCCACGCCCGTCGCGATGTTGTAGATGTTGATGTAGGAGGACACCGCCGAGGGCGCGCGGAAGGCGGTGGTCACATCGGCGAAGACCTGATTGGCATCGTCGAAGCTGTAGCGGATCGAGGCCTGAGGCAGCGGCTTGGCATTGTGGCTCTCGACATGCTGGTTGGTGCCCGGCAGCGGCGAGTTGGCCACGCGGTCGATCCAGACATATTTGAAGCCGACATTGATCAGCAGCCGGTCGTCGAGCAGCTTGGTGGTGTCGTCGATATAGACGCCGTTGACCGCCTGGTCGATATGCGCCTCGAACCCGCTGAGCGGCAGGCCCGATGTGGTCATCAGCGCATTCTTGTTGCCATAGGGATCGCTGATCGACCCGCCGACATCCGCCAGTTCGTAGCGTGACGTCTCGACATGGTGGAAATGCGAATACCAGTAACCGGCGCGGATCTGGCTGTGACCGATGTCGAGTTTCAGATAGCTGTTCTGGCCGAAGGTCTTCTGGTCATAGCGGTCGACGTTTTCCATCGCCGCGCCCGTCGCCGTGCCGGTGGGCAGCACCACCGTTCCGGCATTCTGCGTGCCGTAGAAGTAATTGGCCGTGGTGCTGACATTGCTGGCGCCGTTGATGTAGCCATGGGTGTAAAGGAAATAGGGCGTCACCTCCAGCCGCAGGTTCTTGGCCAGCACGATGGAGGAGGGGGCGCTGGCATAGACGCTCTGGCGGCCCTGCACGCGCAGGCCGTAATAGTTGGCATTGCCAGGCGTATAGGTGCTGTCGAAGTTGAAACCATTGCCCAGCTGGTTCCACTGCGCCAGCGTGGGGAAGCGATAACGGTTGGAGAATTCGTCGTTGAAGGTGACCACCAGCTTGTAGCTGCTGCCGTTGTCGGTGTCCTTGACGAATTTGCTGTCGATATGGCTCTGCTTGACCACGCCGGGCCCGCGCGAATTCTTGAAATAGGTGTGCGATCCCGAGATGAAGCCGCGCACGCCGCTGTTGCCGATATCGCCGGTGTTGATGCGCACGAACTGGCGGTTCATGTCATGATTGCCCACGCCAAAACTGGCATAGCCGCCATATTTGTGGGACGGATCGATCAGCTCTTCCTGCATCAGCGCGCCCGTGGCGTTGTAGACCGGGGCGGTGATGTCGGTCGATCCGCGCGTCAGATTGATGCGCCCGACGTTTTCGGTGTCCGCCCATTCCTCGGGGAAGGCGGAGTAGGAAAGCTGATCGCCCGCGGGCATCCCCTCGAAGTTGAAGCCGAGCGAGGTCTGGCTCAGGCCCCGGATGCTCAGGTTCGAAGAGTGGCCGAAAGCATCGCCCTGAGACACCACCACGCCCGGCAGGCTTTTGACCAGCGTGAAGGCATTGGTGGCGGGCAGCTGCTTGTCGAGATAGTCGCGCGTCACCGTGCTGCGCAGCTTGGTGCCGGTCTGCACCGCCATCAGCCCGCCGCCCGGCGTGGTGCCGGTCACGCCATTGGCCGACAGGCGCGCGGCGGTGACCACGATATCGTCATGCGGCGCGTCGGCGGTGCCGTTGAAGCGTGTATCGGCCTGCGGCGCTGGCGGCGGTTGATCGGCGGCGCTGGCTGGCGCGGCGGCCATGATGGACACCAGTGCGGTGCTGCTCAAAAGGCAAAAAGACTGACTCAAACCCTGCATGATCGTCCCTTTCGTCGGTTCCATGGCTTCGCTCCTGCGGCGAAAGGCGTCCGTCGACCTTGCTTGGGCGATCAGCACCGAGACATAGAATTTTTCACAATCTGAACAGAGATTTACTTGCCGCCACGCTGGCCGCGCCCAGCCCCCAGGCGCTTTGCTCGAAGGCGGAGAGCAGGATGTCGGTGCGCGCGGGCTGGTGAGGCATCACATTGGTGTCGATGGTCTGGCGCAGCACGCGGGCATAGAGCCCGTCCGCCGGGCCGTCGAAGGTGACGACGATGCGCTCGGGGTCGAGCGTCTGGATCAGTTGCGACACCGCCAGCCCCAGCGCGCTGCCCGCGTCGTGCAGAATGCCCATCGCATCGTGATCGCCCCGGCTGGCCAGCACATCCAGTTCGGCCACCGTCCCCGGCAGACCCTTGTCGCGCGCGCGCCCGGCAATGCTGCGTAGCGAGGCCAGCGTGTCGAGGCAGCCACGCTTGCCGCACAGGCAGGGGCGCCCGTCGATCTGGATGGTCGAATGGGCGATTTCCCCCGCGCCGCCGCGCGCGCCGCGAAACAGTTCGCCGCCGATGATATGGCCGCAGCCAATGCCGTCACCCACCGAGATCAGCGTGCCGCTGGCGCAACCGCGCAAAGATCCGAAGAGATGCTCGCCCAGCGTGATGGCATTGGCGTCATTCTCGACATGGCAAGGCAGGCCGGTTTCGGCTGCCAGCATCGCGCCGATGGGCACGTCGCGCCAGTCGAGCACGGTGGAACGCACACAGGTCGAGGAGGCCGCATCGACCAGCCCCGGAATGGCGATGCCGATCCCGGCGATGCGCGCGGGGTCGATCCTGCCGCTCTCCCTGATGTTCGTCACCACCTGCGCGATGGCGGCGACCAGCGTGGCGGGTGTCTTGTCATCGGGAATGTCGTGGCTGTCGATCAGCGTGCCGCCGGCATCGGTGACCACTGCCGCGAAGGGGTGAGTGGCCAGTGACACGCCGATGAAGAACGCCGAATCCGGGGCCAGCGCCAGCCGCACCGAGGGGCGGCCCGTGCCATAGACCACCTCATCCTCAACCAGCATGCCGCCCGTCAGCAGATCGGCGGTCAGTGCCGAGATGGTCGCCTTGCTGACCCCGCACAGGCTGACCAGCTGGGTCCGGCTGAGCGGCCCCGACTGGTTGATCAGGCGCAGGATGTTCACATGGGCGGTGTTGAGCATGACGATTCCGTGGCTGGCCGCGTGTCACGCGTCATAAGTCCGTAATTTAACAAAGAAGGCAAGATAAATTTGATTCTTGAACAAAGTCGCGGTTTTTTGCAGAGGCGGGATGCGTGAAGGCGCCGCATCTGGCATCGCACAGGCGTGGCGACAGACAGGCGGGCGAATCGTGACGCCCCGGCTGCCGGAGCCATGTGGTGTGGAGGATGTGTGACGTTGAGCGAGACGAATGGGGTGACGATCTGCGCGGATGTCGGCGGGTCCTTCATCGATCTGGCGCTGGTGGCCGGGACGGCCATCACCAGCCGCGAGCGTATTCCCACCCCGCTTGACGACTGGGCGGGTTTTGTCGGCATTTTCAGGGATTATCTTGCCGGAAGCGCGGAAAACCTTTCCGCCGATGCGCCGGTGTCCATCGCGCTGGCCGGGCTGCATCATCACGCCACCGGCACGGTCATCAGCGCCAACATCCCCTGCATTCATCAGCGCGCGCTGAAAAGCGATCTGGCGCAGGCGCTGGGCCGCCCGATCATCATCACCAACGATGCCGATTGCTATGCGCTGGCCGAGGCGGGCGTCGGGCTGGCCAAGGGCGAATCACGGGTGTTCGGCGTGGTGCTGGGCACCGGCGTGGGCGGCGGCCTGGTGATCGACGGGCGGCTGATGACCAGCGCGGCGGGCGTCGGCGGGGAATGGGGCCACGGGCCGATCATCGGCAAGGGGCTGCCCCCGGGCGCTCCGGCGCCGATCTTTCCCTGCGGTTGCGGGCAGACCGGCTGCCTCGATACCGTTGGCGCGGCGCGCGGCATGGAGCGGCTGCATCAGTATCTCGGCGCGCCGCCCGCCAACAGCCGCGCCATCACCGCGGCGTGGCAGGCCGGGGACGAGGCGGCGGGCCGCACCATCGCGATGTTCGTCGATCTGCTGGCCGGGCCTTTGGCGATGGTGCTCAACCTGATCCCGATGAATGTCGTGCCGGTGGGGGGGGGATTGTCCAATTGCCAGCCGCTGATCGCCGCGCTGGATAAGGCAGTGCGCGCGCGCATGCTTGCGCAGCCCGCTCACCCGCTGCTGCGCGCCAGTGAGTTGGGTGGCCATGCCGGGCTGATCGGCGCGGCACTGGCGGCACGCGATCATGCGATCGCGATTGTTTGAGATCAGAACTATCTTGGCGATTTTTGTTTGACCATCATCGGAAGCAACGATAGCCTTTTCCCTTCGTTGCTTTCAAAATGGGGGTCGGCTGCAGGATGGATAGGACACTTTCCCGACAGCCCGCCCGCTATGCCACCACCGCCATCATCGGGGCGATGTTCTTCGTTTTCGGCTTCGTCACCTGGCTCAACGGGCCGCTGATCGCCTTTGTGCGGCTGGCCTTTCGCCTCAATGACGTTTCGGCCTTTATGGTGCCGATGGTCTTCTACATGTCCTATTTCTTCCTCGCGCTGCCCTCCGCCGCGATCCTGCGGCGCACGGGGATGAAGCGCGGCATGGTGTTGGGGCTGATCGTCATGGCGCTGGGCGCCACGCTGTTCGGCCAGTTCGCGGCGCAGCGCATTTTCCCGCTGACGCTGGGCGGGCTTTTCGTGATCGGCGCGGGGCTGGCCCTGCTGCAGACGGCGGTGAACCCCTATGTCTCCATCGTCGGCCCGATCGAAAGCGCGGCGCAGCGCATCGCGGTGATGGGCATTTGCAACAAGGTGGCAGGCATTCTGGCGCCGCTGGTGCTGGGCGCGCTGGTGCTGCGCGGCATCGGCGATATCGACGCGCAGGTTACCGCTGCCAGCAGCGAGCAGGCGCGCGCCGCCATTCTGGATACATTCGCCGCCAAGACCTATTGGCCCTATCTCGGCATGGCGGCGCTGCTGGTGGCGCTGGCCGTTGCCGTGGCGCGCTCCCCCCTGCCCGAACTGCGCCCCGCCGAGCAGGCTGACACCGGCGATCTGGGCGGCTTGCTGGCGCATCGCCATCTGTGGTGGGGGGTGCTGTGCCTGTTCCTCTATGTCGGTGTCGAGGTGATGGCGGGCGACGCCATTGGCCCCTATGGCCGCGCGCTGGGCCTGCCGCTGGAGCAGACCGCCAGCTTCACCTCTTACACCTTGCTGGGGATGCTGCTGGGCTATCTGGCCGGGCTGGTGCTGATCCCGCGCTATGTGTCGCAGCAGGCCTATCTGTCCTGTTCCGCGCTGCTGGCGGTGGTGCTGGTGACCGGGGCTTTCCTGACGCGAGGCTATGTGTCGATCGGCTTTGTGGCGGCGCTGGGCTTTGCCAATGCGATGATGTGGCCAGCGATCTTCCCGCTCGCCGTGCGCGATCTGGGGCGCCATACCGAGACGGGATCGGCCATGATGATTATGGCGATCTGCGGCGGCGCGGTGTTGCCTCAGCTCTTTGCGGTGCTCAAGGCGCATTATCCTTTTCAGACGGTGTTTCTGGTCATCATGGTGCCCGCCTATCTCTACATCGCCTTTTTCGGAGCGCTGGGCAGCCGGGTGAGATCGGCGCCGTAAATTTGGCGCGGTTCTGCAGAACGATGTTCGGCATCTGATGCAGGCCGCCCTACCCTGTCCATCAACGGCGGCGACTGGCCGGTCCTGGGCCAGCGGTTTGCAATATCCATTCATCGCAAGGGCGCGGCAAAGATGTCGCAGCAGGCATCGACAGCGCGATGCCCTGTCGCCAAAGAGGATGTGATGATCGCGCGCCTCGCTCCTGCACTGTTCGTTCTCTTATGGTCGACCGGCTTCGTTGTGGCGCGGCTGACCACGCCCCATGCCGCGCCCGAGGCTGTCCTTCTGGCGCGCATGGTGTTGACGGCGCTGCTGATGGGCGGCGTCGCCCTGATCCAGCGGCAAGACTGGCCGAAAGGACAGCGGCTGGCTCTGCATCTGCTGGCCGGAGCACTGCTCAACGGCTTTTATCTCTGCACCAGTTGGTGGGCGATCGGGCGCGGCATGCCGGCGGGGATCATGGCTTTGCTGGGGGCGTTGCAGCCGCTCGTGGTGGCCGTCGGCTCTTTCCTGTTTCTGGGAGAGCGCCTGCAGGCACGCGGTTGGGCCGGTCTGGGCATTGGTCTGGGCGGTGTGGTGCTGGTGCTGGCCCCCTTGCTTGGCCAGGGCCTTGAAAGCCATGTGCCGACCTATGTGGTGGTCAGCGCTGTGGGCTCCATCATCGCCATGGCGGCCGGAACCATGATCCAGCGCGGACAACTGGCGCAGGACGGCATCGGCGTGTCGGGCGCGATCCAGAACATCGGTGGCGCCGTTATTGCCGCTGCGGCGCTGCTCGCGCTGGGCGATTATCGCTGGGACAATGCGCCCGAGCTGTGGTTGGGGCTGGGCTGGTCGGTGGTGATGCTGTCAGCCGCCGCGCTGTCCTTGCTGGTGTGGATGACCCGGCAGCAGGGCGCCACACGGGTCAGCGTGCTGCTCTTGCTGGTGCCGCCGCTGGCCGCCATCGAAACGCGCGTCCTGTTCGGCGAGCATCTTTCGGCATGGCAGATCCTGGGATTCATCCTGGCGCTGGCTGGTGTCCTGCTGGCAAGGGCCCCGGCCTCACCGCAGGCAGAGGCGGATGAGGCATAAGGTCGCCTGTCGTTCAGCTTCGCCGTTCTATCTTGAGCCTTGGGATCTGTCGTCCGAAGCGGGGACTTCACATGGCAACATTATCCAAGTGTGAGTCTTCCACCAACTGCCTGCCGATTTGAGGAACTTTGCACGATGAAATGGACAGTGGCCTCCGTCATGCTGGCTCAGGCAGCCTTGCTCGGACTTGGCGGTTGCAGCGCGCAGACAGCGCATACCCAGTTCACCACACCGATCGCCATGGCCACAATCGCGATATCTGTCGGCCCCTGCTTCGGCTTTTGCCCGGTCTACTCGGTCATGGTGACCTCCGACGGCACAATCACCTTCGATGGCGAGCGCCACACCGCGCTGCTCGGCCGAAAGCAGCGCGACGGTGGTGAGGTTGCGTATCAGCGCATGTTCGAAGCCCTCGCGCCCTACCGCCCCGCCAATGGGTCGGAGGCGCAAACGTCATGCGACCAGAGGATCAGCGATCAAGCCCATTACACGATCACATGGACGTCCCCTGACGGCATCGTCACGAAGCTGGATCATGACAAAGGCTGCCGCTCAGCCGTCAACGACGCCTTGAATGCCGCCTTGCAAGCCCTGCCGAAGCAACTCGGGATCGAGCCCTGGGCCCGTCAAATGACAAGGCCCGGGGCCTCGCGGGGGTAAGCAGCTGCTTGGACTTGCGGAAGATGCGCTCCATCTCCTGCTCGTAAATCTCCTGATCGTGGAAGATCTTGCGGCTGATGACGTCGCGATTGCGGTCGACGAGTGGATGCGTGTTGATGGTCATGACCGTTTCCTGTTCAAGGGACGATGTGTTGCAATTGCTGGCGCATGAGCTGCGCGCCCGGCAGTTCGATGCCGAGTTCACCCGCGAGGCGAAGGCTGTTGTCGAGATCCTTGGCGTAGATCGGCAGGGCGTGAGGTGCCATTTTGATCTCGCCCCAGGTCTGCGCGATGTAGCTGCGCGCCAGGCCACCGGTGATGATCGCCTTGACCGTTTCAGGCGCGAGACCCGCCGCCACGCCAAGCCGCATGCCTTCCGCCATGGCAAGAATATTGCCGATGATGGTCACCTGATGCGCCAGCTTGCCGATCGTCGCCGTGCCCGCGGACCCGGTTCTCAGCACATTGGAGCCCGATACACGGAACAGCGGCTCGCAGATGTCCAGCGCCTGCTCGTCCCCGCCGACCATGAAGGACATGGTGCGCTCCTGAGCGCCGCGCGCGCCGCCGCTGACGGGCGCATCGACCAGCAGGATGCCCTTGGGCACCGTCACGCCACGAAGTTGCGATGTCGTCTCGACGCTGACCGTGCTGTGGTTGACGACGATCAGTCCCGCGGCGCCATGGGCGGCAAGGCCGCCAACGCCGGCGATCACCTCAACCACCTGCCCGTCCGTGGCGACACAGACGAACACCACCTCGCAGCTTTCGGCGATCTGCGCGATCGATGCCGCAGCGATCCCACCACCGCCCTGCAGGGTTTCGACCGCCGCCGGGGACACATCGAAACCACGCACCGCGTAACCCGCCTCAAGCAGGTTCATCGCGAGCGGCAGCCCCTGCACACCCAGACCTATGAAACCAAGCCGCATCATATCAGCGCGCTGCCCGCCACATGCCTGAAAGAGGCACGCATCGTCAGGCGCGGCGACAGGCTAGCACGGATGGGTTTTGGAAGGGCGCTGCGCCCGTTGCCGCGATTACCAGCACTTGGACGTCTTGTTATGTGGCGAGGATCGAGGTTTGGGTCCCAAAGCGGAAATCATTTGTCTGAATACCAACAATCCGGCTCAGATATGCTCTGAGCGCTCCATCGCCGAGACGCAAAAAAGAGCGCGGTCGCTTCGGGGCTGACCATGCCGGCCAGTTGCGCCGCGCCTTGAGCAATCTGATCGACAATGCCGTCACCTATGGCGGTGCGGTGACGGTCGAGATCCGCCCGATCGGCGACCGGATCGAGCTGTGCGTTTCCGATCGCGGCAGGGCATTCCGCAAGATGAACTGGAAACCGGGACAGCGGCGGCAGCGGCCTGCGGCTGCCCATCGCTCAAAGCATTGCGCAAAGCCACGATGGCGCGTTACGCCTGCAACTTGCCTAGGGCGGCGGCCTGAAGGCTGTCCTGACCTTGCCGAGACATTGCGCCTAGCTCTAGCCCCAAGGGACAGGCTGCGCACCGGCCAGGCAAGCGCCTAGCGCTTGGCTCATGGAATCGCGCCTCATCCTTGTCCTTGGCGATCAGCTTACGCCGTCGCTGTCCTCGCTGGCGGCGGGCGATCCGGGCCGCGACATCGTGCTGATGGCCGAGGTGATGGAAGAGGCCAGCTATGTGGGCCATCACAAGAAGAAGATCGCCTTCATCCTCTCGGCCATGCGCCACTTTGCGCAAGAGCTGCGTCAGGCGGGGTGGCGCGTCGATTATATCCCGCTCGACGATCCCGCCAACACCGACAGTCTGGCGGGCGAGATGGCGCGGGCGATGGCGCGCCACGGCTGCGATCAGCTTCTCGTCACCGAGCCGGGCGAATGGCGGCTGATGGAGCAGATGAGCCTCTGGCCCGCCACCACAATGCTGGACGATGACCGCTTTCTGGCCGACCGCCATGGCTTTGCGCGCTGGGCACAGACCCGCCTGAAACCGGGCGGCGACACAAGGATGGAGCAATTCTACCGCCTGATGCGCCGCAAGACCGGGCTGTTGATGGAGGATCGCCAACCCGCCGGCGGCCAGTGGAACTATGACGCCGACAACCGGCGCCCCGCCCCGGGAGCGCTGGGGCTGCCCCAGCCGCTACGCTTTCAACCAGACCCGATCACGCGCGATGTACTGAATCTGGTGGCCGCGCGTTTCCCCGATAATTTTGGGGATCTTGAGCCCTTCTGGTTCGCCACCACCCGCGCCGATGCGCAAGCCGCCTTTGCCCATTTCCTGCGCGCGAGCCTGCCCGAGTTCGGGCCTTATCAGGACGCCATGCTGTGGGGCCACCGCTTCCTGCATCATTCGGTGATCTCGCCCTATCTCAACGCCGGGCTGCTCGATCCGCTGGAGATGTGCCGTCAGGTCGAGGCGGAATGGCGCGCCGACCGGGTGCCGCTGGCCAGCGCCGAGGGCTTTATCCGCCAGATCATCGGCTGACGCGAATTCGTGCGCGGCATCTATTGGTGGCAGGGGCCCGATTACGCGCGCAGCAATGCTCTGGACGCTCACCGCCCACTGCCATGGTTCTACTGGAGCGGCGAGACCGACATGGCCTGTTTGCGCGCCTGCATCACCCAGACGCGCGAGGAAGCCTATGCCCACCACATCCAGCGCCTGATGGTGACGGGCAATTTCGCGCTGCTGGCCGGGGTCGATCCGCATGCGCTGCACGAATGGTATCTGGCGGTCTATGCCGATGCCTTCGAATGGGTCGAACTGCCCAACACCGTGGGGATGAGCCAGTTTGCCGACGGCGGCCTGCTGGCCAGCAAGCCCTATGCCGCCAGCGGTGCCTATATCGACCGGATGAGCGACTATTGCGGCACCTGCCCCTATGATGTGCGCGCCAGATCGGGCGCGCGGGCCTGCCCGTTCAACCTGCTGTACTGGCATTTCATCGCCCGCCATGCCGACCGGCTGCGCGACAATCCGCGCATGGCCAAAGTGGTGCAGGCATGGGAGCAAGTCCCTCCAGCCCGGCAGGCGGAACTCAGGCGCGATGCCGTGGCCTTTCTGGCCGCCCTTGCCTGAACGACAGCATCGGATGACAAGACGCGAACCTTGCAGGCCGGAAGTCCATCCCCCGCCTTGATTTTCAAAGCGCCCAACGCGATCTTGCAAACCGCACCCCGCCAAACGCCCATTGAAGAGAAACCACGTGTCCAAAATCGTCAACGGCTCCAGCAAGCAGCCCCTTTCCGGCGGCGCTCCCGGGCAGATCGTTTTGCTGCTTCACGGATTTGGTTCGAACGGGGCCGATCTGATCTCCTTTGCGCCGCAATGGCAGCAGGCCATGCCCGATGCGCTGTTCCTCGCGCCCAATGCGCCGCAGCCCTGCATGTTCGGCGAAGGCTATCAATGGTGGCCGCTGACCGAGCTGAACCCTGCCGGCATGGCTGCCGGAGCCGCTAGCGCCGCCCCGGCCATCGACGCTTTCATCGACCGCAAGCTGGCGCAATATGGGCTGGCCGAGGACAGACTCGCCATCGTCGGCTTCAGCCAGGGCACGATGATGGCGCTGCATGTCGGGCTGAGGCGCCAGCGGCAGGTCGCGGCCATCGTCGGCTATTCGGGCATGCTCACCGGCGCGACGGAATTGGCCCATGTGCCTACGGCCAAGCCCCCGGTGCTGCTGATCCATGGTGATGCCGATCCCGTCGTGCCGGTCTCCGCGCTGGACCATGCCCGGACCGAGCTGGAGCGTCTGGGGATTGCGGTCACCTCGCATGTCGCGCGCGGGCTCGACCACAGTGTCGATGAGGACGGCTTGCGACGGGGCCGGGATTTCATCGCCGCAGGGTTTGCCGCCTGATGGCGCATGATTACGACCACGGCCAGCGCGATGGCCTGCGGCTGGCCCTGTCGCTGCTGGCCGCCGAAGAGCAGAAATGGGCCGCGCAACTGGGCGAAAGCCGGTCGTGGCGCACCAACCTCAACCGCGAGATCCGGCACAAGACGCTGCAGGTTGCTCAGAAGCGGATTCAAACCGCCCTCAACCGCCTGACACCCAAGGATGGCGACACGATGGGCGAGGAATTGTCCGCCGCGCTCGAGAAGATCGGACTTTAATCGGCCCTTACGATGGCGCGGCTTGCGCGCTGTTCCCGATCGCATTCTTGAGCGCATTGACCTCGCTGTTGAGGCGGATGATCCCTTCCACCGGCAGGCCCGAGCTTTCGAGCAGCGTCAGCGTCAGGCAACTGGCATCCTTGCGCATAGCCTGGCCCTTGGGCGTCAGCGTGACGATCACCTGCCGCTCGTCCTGCGGGTTGCGCTGGCGCTGCAGCAGGCCCGCCGTTTCCAGCCGCTTCACCAAGGGCGTGATCGTGCTCGATTCGAGCGACAGGCGATCCGCGATGCCGCTGACCGACTGGCTGCCCTGCTCGGCCAACACGCTGATCACCAGATATTGCGGATAGGTGATGCCCAGCCTGTCGAGCAGCGGCTTGTAGAGCCGGTTGATGGCTATGTTGGTGGAATACATGGCAAAACACAGATGCAGGTCGAGGGGCAGATTGTCAGGTACGGTGGTCATGGCGGGTCTCCGGAAGGGGCTTGGGCAAGCCTTTATCACGAAATCTCATATCGCGATAAATAAATCGCTTTACAAGGTTTCGAGCCGTAGCTACCTAATGTTTATCGCAATAATCTTTATCGCAGAAACATCCAAAGGAGCATGCCATGACCATCATCCGCAATCTGTTCGCCGCCGCTTCCTTCATCGCCCTGACCGGCTCGCTCTCGGGCGCCGCCATCGCCGCCCCCGCCACCGGCCCGGTGCGCAATGTCGTCCTCGTCCACGGCGCCTTTGCCGATGGTTCGGGCTGGAAGCCGGTCGCCGATATCCTGCGTCAGGACGGCTACACCGTCAGCGTCGTGCAGGAGCCCGAAACCTCGCTGGCCGATGACGTGACCGCCACCACCCGCATCCTCGACCGTCAGTCGGGCCCCACCGTGCTGGTCGGCCACAGCTATGGCGGCGCGATCATCACCGAGGCAGGCAACCACGCCAACGTCGCCAGCCTGGTCTATGTCGCCGCCTTTGTCCCCGCCGAGGGCGACAAGCTGCTGGGCCTGATCGCCAGCAACCCGCCCGCCGCCAACAGCATCGCGCCGACCAAGGACGGCTATCTGCTGGTCGATCAGGCCAAATTCCCCGCCGATTTCGCTGCGGACGTGCCGCTGGCCGAGGCGCAGTTCATGGCGATTTCGCAGGTGCCCGTGGCCGGCGCCGCCTTCGGCACGCCGATCTCCGCCCCCGCCTGGAAGGTCAAGCCCAGCTATGGCATCGTCGCCACGCAGGACCGCATGATCAACCCCGATCTGGAGCGCTCTATGTACAAGCGCGCCGGTGCCCAGGTGACCGAGGTCAAGGCCAGCCATGCCGTCATGGTCTCCCAGCCGCGCGCCGTGGCCGAAGTCATCGAACAGGCCGCACGCAGCGCCAAATAATCTGGTCCAGCACACCGATAAAGGCCGGGGGAGGCCATGTCGCCCGGCCTTTTGTCGTGGGAGAACAGCGCATCGCCGACAAGACGGCTTTACACATGGCCAATCGCCCCCGATCCATAGGTCAGGCTTTGACCCGGGATTCGAGGACCCTATGAACAGCAATCTGATTGAAGACCGCCCGACATTCGTCAGCCATCTGGAATGCTCGATGACCGGCGAACGCTATGAGGCGGACCAGCTTCACGGCCTGTCGCGGGTGGGGCGCCCCCTGCTGGTGCGCTATGATCTCGATGCGCTGGCCCGCGCGGTCTCGCGCGAGACGATCGCGGCGCGGCCCACGGATCTGTGGCGCTGGCGCGAAATGCTGCCCGTCCGCCATACGCAAAGCATCGTCTCGCTGGGCGAGATCGAGACGCCGCTGGTGCCGATCCCGCGCTCGGGCGGCCCCGGCGCCATCGTCAAGGACGAGGGGCGGCTGCCCACCGGATCGTTCAAGGCGCGCGGGCTGGTGATGGCCGTGGCCATGGCGCGCGAGCTGGGCGTCACGCGCATCGCCATGCCCACCAATGGCAATGCCGGGGCGGCACTGGCCGCCTATGCCACGCGCTGCGGGATCGAGACGGTGGTGCTCTGCCCGGAGGAGACGCCCGAGGTCAATGTGCGCGAGATTGCCGCGCAGGGCGCCCGCGTTTGGCGGGTGAACGGGCAGATCGACGATTGCGGCGCCATCGTCGGCAAGGGCGCCGCCGAGGGTCGCTGGTTCGATTTCTCGACGCTGAAGGAACCCTATCGGATCGAGGGCAAGAAGACGATGGGGCTGGAACTGGCGGCCCAGTTCGGCTGGAAACTGCCCGATGCGATCTTCTATCCCACGGGCGGCGGCACGGGCCTGATCGGCATGTGGAAAGCCTTCGACGAGATGGAGAAGCTGGGCTGGATCGGCTCGAAGCGGCCGCGCATGTATGCGGTGCAGGCCTCGGGCTGCGCGCCCATCGTGCGCGCCTATGAGGCGGGCGAGGAACACGCCGAACGCTGGGAAGATGCCGCGACCGTGGCCGCCGGCATCCGCGTGCCGCGTGCTGTCGGAGATTTTCTGATCCTACGCGCGGTGCGGGAATCGGGCGGTCGCGCGCTGGCGGTGGGCGATCCGGCGATCCTGCAGGCGGTGGACGATGCGGTCCGCAAGGACGGCCTGCTGCTGTGCCCCGAGGGCGGCGCGACGCTGGCGGCCTATCGTCAGGCAATAAGGGATGGTCTGGTCGATGAGGAGGAGCGCACCGTGCTGTTCAATTGCGCCACCGGCCTCAAATATCCGATGCCGCCGGCGGACAACTGGCTGGATCGGCATGGGGAGATCGATCTGGGCGCGCTGTAGGTTGATCTGATGGAGGGCGGCTTTCCTGACGGTCCATCCGGAAAGCCGCCATTCCTATCGAGGCGCTTACAGGGGCGGGACGAGGCGAATGGTGCGGCCCTCACGTTCGACCCGCAGCCCATAGCTGATCGCCACCGCCTGCGCGAAACCCTCCGGATCGCGGGCCGCGAAAGCACCGGTGATCCGGTGTTCCCGCAAGGAAGGATCGACGACGATGAGCGTATCCGGGTCATAACGCGCAAATTCCTCGGCCGCGGCATCCAACCGCACGCTGCGGAAACTCAGATTGCCCTGCAGCCAGGACAGACCGCTGTCCATATCGACCTGATTCACGCTGTCGACCCGCAGGGGAACCGCCGGATCTTCATCGACCTGCGCCAGCATGCCCGCGCTCAGCATCATGGCCGCCTGATCGCCGCGCCGCATCTGCAACCGGCCCCGCTCGACCAGCACCCGCACCGCGGCACCCATTTGCCTGCGGACGGAAAAGGCCGTGTCCATCGCCTCCAGCGTGGTCTTGCCCACGACGACGACGAAAGGCCTCAGACCGCTCTGGCCCGCGACATCGCGCGCCACCTCGAACAGCGCCTCACCGGCCACCAGAGTCACCTGACGCATGTGATCGGTGAAACTGACCTTGATGACGCTGGCGGTGTTGAGGCTGACAAGGCTGCCGTCGCTCAGCGTGATCCGCTTCATCTCCCCGACCGGAGCGGTGTAGCGCGCCTGCCCCGGCACCCAGAGCACCAGCCCCGCCGCCGCCGCGCCCGCCGTGGCCAGAGCGCCCGCGCCGATCTGCAAGATGCGCCGACGGTTCATGGCAAAGCCGGGCGCCGGCGGATCGCGGAAATCCTCGGGATCGAAACCTGCGCCCAGGGCGCAAGCGGCCTGCGTGCGCACCATGGTTGCCTGCATGCGCGCCATCGCGCCCATGCGGCGGATATCGCCCGCAAGCCAGTCGTTCAGCGCTGCCGTCTCATCCGCGCGCAACGGCGCGCGGTCGATCCGGGCCGCCCAGATGCTGGCGGCCTCGTCGATCTCAGCGCTCGTTTCGCGTGTCGTCATGGGTCTCGGTTTCTTGGATCTGTTGCATAGACAATCGAGCAGGGGCGTTTCCGCCAGTCCCGCGTTCCTGTGCATGCATCCACGCCGCCAGATGACGCAGCGCTGCGGCGATATGCTTTTCCACCGTGCTCTCGGCAATTCCCAAATGCTGCGCGGTTTCGCGTTGCGACATGCCATGCACCCGCCGCGCCACAAACACCTCGCGGCAGCGCGGCGGCAATTGGGCGATGGCTTCGGCCAGCAGGCGCAATTCCTGCCGCCCCTCGGCCTCCATATCGGGGGTGGCCGCCAGACTTTCCACCTCCAGCCGTTCCAGTTCGGCCACCGCCTCGATGGGCACGATGCGCGCCCGGCGCACCTCATTGATCAGAATGGCCAGAGCGGTGCGGAAAAAATAGGCGCGCGGGTTCTGGATATGCTCGACCGAGGGCAGCAGGGCCAGCCTGGCATAGGCCTCCTGCACGATATCATCCAGATCGACGGTCAATGTGCGCTGCGCCAGCCACCGGCGCAGCGCGGGTTCGTGTGGGCACACAGCCTTGGCCAACCATTGGGCCCTGTCGAGGAAAGAGGCGCTCACATGTTCGAGCAGGCCTCACAAGGCATGAGCACACAAGTGGTCATTTAGCCACCCCAATTCACATTAATATTCCAAAATTGACTGGCGGAAAGCTGGTTGCGAAATGTCTTCGTTGCAAAGGCTGCCAACAAAAGAGCTTTCAAGGCTCGCGCCGAGCAGCAGCCATTCGCCCGGGGCAAGGGCGTGTGGCGATACGCAACAGGGGAAGATGCCTGCGTGGAACGGGGTTGAGGGGCGCATGCCGCCTCTCATGCAGGACATGAAACACAGGGGACGTAGATGAAATATATCAGACAGGTCGCGGTCGCCTTGGCCGGGATCAGTTCGCTTGCCATGATGGTCGGCACGGCGCATGCGCAGCAACGCTCGCTGGATCTTCCTGCGGGCAAGGCGGTGGACACGCTGCCCAACTTCGCCATCCAGAGCGGGTTGCAGATCATCGCGCCGAGCGACCGCCTGGCGGGCGTCCGCACACCGCGCCTGACCGGCGTCTATGACGTGCGCGCCGCCTTGCGGCAGATCATCCAGGGCACCGATCTCGTCATCGCCTCGGACAATGGCCACACCATCGTCCTGCGCGACCGCAAGCTGGTCACGCCCACCAGCTTCCATGCCGCCAGCTACACCGCCGCCGCGCAACCCTCGGCGTCAGCCTCGGCCTCGGCGCCTGCAGCCGCTGCGCCCGAACCCCAGCCCGAACCGGCCGCGGAGCCGGTGAACGACATCACGGTCGTGGGTTCGCAGATCAAGGGTGCCAAACTCAATGCCGCGCTGCCGGTTACCGTGGTCGATCAGCAGTTGATCGCGGCCAGCGGAGCGGTGTCGGGCGCCGATCTGTTCCGCTCCATCCCGCAGATGGGCGATGTGACCTTCAATTCGCAATATACCGCTGGCAGCAGCAATTCGGCGCGCGGTGACGTCAATTCGATCAATCTGCGCAACCTTGGCGTCGGCAACACGCTGGTGCTGCTCAACGGCCGCCGCGTCGTCACCCATCCCACCAGCCAGGCCAATGACCAGTTGGTGCCGGTGCTGGGCTACAACAGCAATGCCATCCCCGTGAACGGGCTGGAGCGGCTGGAAGTGCTGCGCGACGGCGCCGCCGCCATCTATGGCGCCGATGCCGTGGCGGGCGTGGTCAACACCGTGCTCAAGACCAATTTCCAGGGTGCCGATATGTCGGTGCAATATGGCGGCGCGGAGCACACCAGCCTGCGCGAATTCAACGCCAGCGGCCTGTTCGGCAAGAATTTCGCCGAAGGGCGCGGCAACATCACGCTGAATGCCACCTATGACCATGGCACGGGCATTCTCTCGACCGATCAGGCCTATACGGCCAGCTCGAACAAGACGCCGCTGTTCGCGGGCACGGCCTTCGCAACGGCGACCTCGCTCGATGGGCGCAGCACCACCACGCCCTGGGTCTCGGCGGCGACGCCCTCCAGCTTCGGCACGATCCGGCAGGGCACCACCGCGCTGACCAGCGCCTCGGGCGCCTTCCACATCCAGCCCACCACCAGCAGCGGCTGCGCGGTGGCGATCGGCAACGGATTGTGCGATGCCACCGGCGCGCTGGCGACCTCGGGCGTCAACCGCGATCTGCGCTATGACAGCGCGGCCAACGGCATTTCGGTGCTGCCTTCGGTCAACCGCGTCAATCTGTTCAGCAGCGGCCATTACGACATCAGCGACCATGTGACGGCCTTCTTCGAGGGCGGCTTCTATTACGCCAAGACGCATGCCACGCAGAGCCCGATCTCGACGCTGTCCTCGATCCCGCTCACGGTTCCGGCCAGCAATTACTACAATCCCTTCGGCGCGGCGGTCTTTGCCAATGGCACGGTCAACCCCAACCGCATCGCGGGCACCAATGTCCCCGCCGCCGGCCTGCCTGTGACGATCACCGGCTACTCCTTCGCCGACCTTGGCAACATCAACATCGATGTCACCAACAAGCAGTTCCGCGCCCTGTTCGGCCTGCGCGGCAACTGGGATAGCTGGAACTGGGAAAGCGCGCTGAGCTATTCGGAAGCGACGGTGCGCGACGTCAGCGACAACATCTCGCGCACCAAGCTGCAGGCGGCGCTGTCGCTCTCCACGCCGGACGCCTACAATGTGTTCAACGGCGGCACGCTGGGCAATCCTTCCATCGGTGATGGCACGCCCAACAGCCAGGCGACGATCAATTCGATCCGCGAGAAGCTGACCCGCTACGACAAGACCACGCTGGCGACCTATGACTTCCGCGTGTCGCGGCGCGATCTGCTCAAGCTGCCTGCGGGCAATCTGGGCATCGCGGCGGGTCTGGAAGCGCGGCGCGAAAGCCAGCTCGATGACCGCGATGCGGGCATCGACGGAACCATCAACTTCACCGATCCGGTCACCGGCGCGGTGGCCAGCAACTTCGTGCCCAACAGCCTCAACCCCGACACGCATGGCACGCGCGAGGTCTTCTCGCTCTATGGCGAATTGTCCATTCCCGCGATCTCGCCCGACATGCATGTGCCGCTGATCCATAATCTGGAATTCCAGGCGGCGGGGCGCTTTGAAAGCTACAGCGATTTCGGCCCCGTCGCGGTGCCCAAATTCGCGGGCGCATGGGATGTCGTGAAGGGCATCCGCTTCCGCGCCTCATGGGCGAAATCCTTCCGCGCGCCCAATCTGGAGCAGACCAACGCCTCGCTGGTTACCCGCACCAACACCCGCACCGACTACGCCTTCTGCGAGGCGGATCTGCGCGCACGGCGCATCACCGCCTTCTCGCAATGCACCCGCTCCAACTCGGTGACCGCCCAGCGCGCGGGAAACCCCGACCTGCAGCCCGAGCGTGATACCACCCTCTCGCTGGGTGTCGTGCTCGAACCGCCGCTGCCCTCGGGCCTTGGCCATCTGACGCTGACCGGCGATTATTGGCAGGTCAAGCAGAAGGGGCTGGTCGGCGTCTTCGGTGAAGGCAATGCGCTGATCCAGGACTATCTGCTGCGCCAGAGCGGCAGCTCCAACCCCAATGTGGTGCGCGCCGCGCCGACAGCGGACGACATCGCCGCCTTTGCCGGAACCGGCCTGACCCCGGCGGGTCAGGTGCTCTATGTGAAGGACCAGTATGTCAACCTGCTGCCGCAGACGGTGCGGGGGCTGGACTTCAACGTGGTCTACAACACACCGCGCACCAGCATCGGCAGCTTCAACGCCTCCTTCAACCTGTCGCATCTGATCAAATATTATCAGGACCCATCGCCGGGCATCTCGCAGCTGCTGGCCGCCCGCGCGGCGGGGCAGATCAATGCGGGCACCACGATCACCGGCGGCGGCGACCTGCTGCGCCAGAACGGCAAGCCCGCGTGGAAATGGTCGGCGGCGCTGACATGGTCGCTGGGCAATCTGACGGTGGGCGGCTTCACCCAGTTCATCGGCAGCGTGGATGACACCAGCCTGCTGGACTCGGTGGGCAATGCCTGGGTGGTGCAGAGCCAGATCACCGGCAACCTCTATGCCGATTATCGCCTGACCGAGGGCTATCTCAAAGGCACCAGCCTGCGCTTTGGCGTGCGCAACCTGACCAATGCCACGCCGCCGCTCTCCTCCTCGGGCTATATGGGCACGCTCTATGCGCCTTATGCCCGCTACTGGTATGCCAGCGTCCGGCATAAGTTCTGATCGGGTCGCCGGGGGCGGCTTCGGTCCGCCCCCGGCCCTTGCCTTTCTGCCATTGCGGCGCTGCCACCCTCTGATGGCGCCTGCCCGAAACTGCCGGGGACATGCCCCTCCTTTGCCGACAGGACTCCTCATGACGTTGCGCAAGTCGCTTGTTTTTGCATCGGCGGCCCTGCTCCTTCCGGCCGGCGGCCTGCGCGCCGAGGTCACCGCGCCCGCCGTCTTTTTCAAACAGGCACCCGGCAGCGATTATTATCTGGCATCCTACACCGATTATGCCGCCTATCTGCGCAAGCTGGCGACCGAGTCCGACCGCATGAAGCTGATCGAGATCGGCCAGACCTCGCAAGGGCGCCCGCAGCTTGTTGCCGTGGTGTCTTCTCCGGCCAATCTGGCCCGGCTGGAGGACTATCGCGAGATCGCCCGCAAGCTGGCCAAGGCCAAGGGCGTGAACGAGGCCGAGGCCCGCGCGCTGGCCGCCAGGGGCAAGGCCATCGTCTGGATCGATGCGGGCATGCACGCCAGCGAGACCACCACCGCTCAGGGCCAGATCCAGGTCCTGCACAAGATGCTCAGCCGGTCCGATGCCGAAACGATGCGGCTGCTCGACGAATGCATCATCCTCTTCGCGCATGACAATCCCGACGGGATGGAGATGATCAGCGACTGGTACATGCGCCATGCCGACCCCAAGAAGCGCGAATTTTCAACGCTGCCCCAGCTCTGGCAGACCTATGTCGGCCATGATAACAACCGCGACAGCTTCATGAGCGCGATGAAGGAGACCGAAAACGTCAATCGCGCGCTGTTTCGCGAATGGTTTCCCCAGATCGTCTACAACCAGCATCAGACCGGTCCGGCAGGCATGGTGGTCTTCGTGCCCCCTTTCCGCGACCCTTTCAATTTCAACTATGACCCCATCGTCATGTCCCAGCTCAACGAGGTGGGCTTTGCCATGCAGTCGCGGCTGATCGCCGAGGGCAAGCCGGGGGCCGGATCGCGCAGCGCGGCGCGCTATTCCACCTGGCACAATGGCATGGAGCGCTCGGTCGCCTATTTTCACAACAGCATCGGCCTGCTCACCGAAATCATCGGCGGGCCGACGCCGACCAACGTGCCGCTGGTGCCATCGACGCAATTGCCCCGCGCCGACGAGCTGATGCCCGTCACCCCGCGCGACTGGCATCTGCAGGATTCGCTCGACTACCAATGGAGCCTGAACCTCGCGGTGATCGACTATGCCGCGCGCAACCGGGAAAGGCTGCTCTTCAACATCTGGCGCATGGGCGCCAACAGCATCGAGAAAGGCAGCCGCGACAGTTGGACCATCACGCCCGGCAAGGTCGAGCGGCTGGCCGAGGCCGCCCCGCTCAAGGCGACCGGCACCGATGAATACAACCGCCCCGCCGCAGCGGGGCCCAAGAAGATCGAACCGGGGCTCTACACAAGCCTGATGCAGCAGCCCGCCGAGCGCGATGCCCGCGCCTATGTCATCCCCGCCGCCCAGCCCGATCTGCCGACCGCCGTCACCTTTCTCAACGCCCTCATCAAGAACGGCGTCGATGTGGAACGCGCCGAGGCGCCCTTTCAGGCGGGCGGCAAGACCTATCCGGCCGGATCATGGCTGGTGCGCACGGCGCAGGCCTATCGCCCGCATATCCTCGACATGTTCGAGCCACAGGACCACCCGCAGGACAGCCAATATCCCGGCGGCCCGCCTCAGGCCCCCTATGACATCACCGGCTATACGCTGGCCTATCAGATGGGCATCCGCTTCGACCGCCTGCTCGACGGGGTGGAGGGCCATTTCAGCGCGGTGCCCGATCTGATGGCCCCGCCGCCAGGCCATATCACGGGCCACGGCGGCGCGGGCTGGCTGGTGCCGCATGACACCAACAACAGCTTTATCCTGACCAACCGCCTGCTCAAGGCCGGGGTGAAGGTGGCATGGATCGCGGGCGACACGAAAGCGGCGGGTCACAGGCTGGCCCCCGGCGCGATCTGGGTTCCCGCGACGGCAACCTCGCGCCCGATCCTCGAACGCGCCGTCAGCGAGTTGGGCATCGATGCCTTTGCCGCGGGCGAGCCCGGTGGCCCCGCCATGCCCTTGCGCCCGATGCGTGTGGGTCTGGTCGATCATTACGGCGGGTTGATCTCCTCGGGATGGACCTCTTGGCTGCTGGAGAAATTCGAATTTCCCTATCGGAAGGTCTACGCCAAACGGCTCGACGAAGGGCATCTGGAGAAGGATTTCGACGTCCTGCTGCTGACCGATGGCGCCCTGCCCGCCAAGGGCGCCTGGGGCGAGTCCCACCCCGCCCGCCAGCCCGAGGCGAGCGATACGCCCGCCCAGTGGCAGCCCATGCTGGGCCATGTCACTGATGAGAAGACCCTCCCCGCGCTCAAGGCCTTTGCCCTGCAGGGCGGCGCGCTGATCGCGCTGGGCAGTTCGACGCGGCTGGTGCAGGCGCTGGACACACCGCTGCGACCGGCCCTCGCGCGGACGGTGGACGGGCAGGACAAGATGCTGGAAAAAAAGGCCTTCTACATCCCCGGATCGATCCTGCGTGCCCGCGTCGATCCGCGTCAGCCGCTGGCCTATGGCGTGCCCGACAAGGTCGATGTGTTCTACAATCAGGCGCAGACCTTCATCTATGACGATGCGGCAACCGGCATCGACAAGGCCGCATGGTTCGATGGCCGCGCCACCTTGCGCAGCGGCTGGGCGGTGGGCCAGGAAAAGCTCGCCGGAACCACGGCCATCGCGCAGGTGGTCGTGGGCAAGGGCAGGCTGGTGGCGATGGCGCCCGAAGTCGCCCAGCGCGCCCAATCCTATGGCACCTTCAAATTCCTGTTCAACGCCCTGCAGGAAAATCCTGCGGTCGGCCCGGTGGTCAAAAGCCATCATTGAGTGTTCAATCTGCCCTTTCACCGCCTCCGCATGGGAAATCGATGATGTCCTTGTTTGATCGCCGCCTGCTCGGCCTGATCGCCGCCCTGTCCCTGCCGATGCAGACCCATGCGCAGGCGCCAGCGCCAGCCAAAAGCATGCCCGCCCCCGAAGGCGACACCTTCGCCCGCCGCACCGCGTCGCTGGCCCGACAACAGGGCCTGTTCCCCACCTTCGTGGACAAGGCCAACGGCAGGGTCTTCATCCAACTGCCCCCGCCCGACAAGGACGGTATCTCGGGCCGCTTTATCCATCAGACGATCCTTGCCACGGGGTTGGGCTCCACGCCCATCGGGCTCGACCGGGCGGAAATGGGCCGCGCGCAGGTGCTGGCCTTCCACCGCATCGGGCGCCGAGTGATCCTTCAGGCCGAGAATTACGGCATGCGCGCCGATGGCGCGGGCGCGGACGAGCAGCGCGCGGTGCATGACAGCTTCGCCGTCTCCAACATCTGGTCGGGCGAGGTGGAGGCCGATGCGCCGGGCGGCGGCGCGCTGGTGGACATTTCCAGCTTCCTCACCCGCGACGCGCTCGACATTGCCACCAAGCTGAAGGCGCGCAAGCAGGGGCTTTACCGGCAGGCCCCGGCCCTCTCCTACATCGACACCGCAAGTCTTGGCGCCTTCCCCGACAACATCGATGTCGAGGCGGTCGAAACCTTCACCACCGACGAGCCGGGGCCCGACATTCGCGGCATCGCCCCCGATGCCCGCTCGATCACCATGACGGTGCATCACAGCTTCGTGAAGCTGCCGGGGCCCGGTTTCGAGCCGCGCCTCTATGATCCGCGCGTGGGCACATCGGTGCAGGTGCTGGTGCAGAATTTCGCCGCGCCGCTGGATCAGGCCGATGTCTACCGGCTGGTGCGCCGCTTCCGGCTGGAAAAGACCGAGCCCAATGCCGCGCGCTCGCATGTCAAGAAGCCGATCATCTTCTATGTCGATCGCGCCGCGCCCGAACCGGTGCGCTCGGCGCTGGTGCAGGGGGCCAGCATGTGGTCGCAGGCCTTCGACGCGGCGGGCTATATCGACGCCTTCAAGGTCGAGGTGCTGCCCGAGGGCGTCAACCCGATGGATGCGCGCTACAATGTCATCAACTGGGTGCATGAGCAGACGCGCGGCTGGTCCACCGGCCAGACCATCGTCGATCCGCGCACCGGCGAGATCATTCGCGGCGTGGTGCAATTGGGCTCGCTGCGGCTGCGGCAGGACAAGATGATCTTCGAGGGGCTGGTCGGCGCCGACAAGACCGGCAAGGGCGGACCCGATGATCCGGTGCAACTGGCGCTGGCGCGCATCCGCCAGCTTGGCATGCATGAGACCGGCCATGCGCTGGGCCTGTCGCATAATTTCGCGGGCAGCACCTTCGACAACCGCGCCTCCACGCTGGATTACCCCGCCCCGCTGATCCAGGTGAAGGGCGACAGGCTCACCTTTGAGGATGTCTATGCCACCCGTGCCGGGGCGTGGGACAAGTTCAGCGTCAAATGGCTCTATTCCACTGTTCCGGCAGGCGCCAAGGGGCGCGATCTGCTGTCCGCATGGGCCAAGGATGCGCAGGACAAGGGCATGCGCTTCATCGCCGACACCGACCATCCCTACAGCACGCAGTGGGACAATGGCAGCGATCCGGTGAAGGAACTGGACCATATCATGGAGGTGCGCCGCGTCGCCCTCTCCCACTTCGGGCTGCACAACATCGCGACCGGCGCGCCGGTGGCCGATCTGCGCCGGGTGATCGTGCCGATCTATCTGTTCCATCGCTATCAGGTCGCCGGTGCCGTCAAGCTGCTGGGCGGGGTGGACTATTCCTATGCGGTCAATGGCGACGGGCATGAGGCGGCCCCGCCCATCGCACCCGCGATCCAGCAGGCCGCGCTCGATGCTTTGGTGAAAACGCTGGCGCCCGAGCAACTCGATCTTTCCGATCCTCTGATCGATCTGCTGTCCGACAGCCAGGCGGCCACGCCCGAACGCGGCTTCGACATCGAGGTCTTCCCCTCGATGGGCGGCCCGGTGTTCGATCTGCCCGGCGTGGCGACCACCGCCGCCGATATGACGCTATCGGCCCTGCTCGATCCCGAAAGGCTCAACCGCATGGTCGAGCAGCATCGCCGCGATCCCCGCCAGATGGGCGTCACCCGCATGGTCACCACCCTGCTGGGCGCTGTCGCCCCGGTGGCCGGCAATGAGGGACGCCACGCCGAAATCCGGCGCCGGGTCCGCCTCAAGCTGGTGAGCGATATCGTCGGCGCGATGGGCGACAAGGCGCTCTCGCCCACGGCGGCGGCTGAATTGCAGGCCGCGCTCACCGCCTTTGGCACCCAGTTGCAGGGCTTCCATGGCGATGCCGAGGAGATGGTGCAGACCCAGTCGCTCGCCGCCATGCTGGTCGGGCGCGACACGGCCAAACTCGCCCGTCTGGGTGCCGACCGTGCCCAGACCCTGCCGCTGCCGCCCGGCGCCCCCATCGGCGAACCCTGCTGGTTCTGCGAGACCGGCAACACGCCCGCCATGTGACCCTTCATCCAGACCGTATTCTTTCGACACTCTTCGGGATCTTCATCACCATGCGACCCATTGCCCATGATCTCCGCCTGCTGGCCCTCACCCTGTCGCTGGCCGCCACGCCCCCGGCCATCGCCGCCGCGCCTGCCAGCAGCGCCATCGCTATCGTGGGGGCCACCGTCTTCGACGGCACCGGCGCCGCGCCGCATCCCGCCACGGTGGTGATCGCCAATGGCCGCATCGCCGATGTGGGCGCCAATGTGGCCATCCCCAAGGGCGCGAAAATCATCCAGGCCAAGGGCGAGGCGCTGCTGCCCGGCTTCTTCGACGTGCACACCCATTGGGTGGGCCAGCCCGCCACCACGCCGCAGATCGCCACGGCCTATATTTCCAGCGGCGTGACCACCACCAACGATTTCAACGCCGCGCCCGAAAGCTGGGAACCGCGCCGCGCCTGGATCTCCACCCTCGCCTCGCCCCATGTCAACATGACCGCGCGCATGGGCACGCAGGGCGGCCACGGTGCCGACTGGGCCGACGAGAACACCATCAAGATGTTCGCCACCGCGCAGGGCGCCCGCATGGCGATGGATGAGGTGATGGCCTATCAGCCCGATATGGTGAAGGGCTTCCACGATGGCTGGCGCTATGGTTCTGGCGCGGACAATGTCACCATCGACGAGACGACGCTGGCGGGTCTGGTGTCCGAGGCACACAAGTTCCACAAGAAGGTGCTGACCCATACGGTGACGGTGGTGCGCGGCGAGGAAGCGGCGCGCGCCGGGGTCGATGTGGTGGCGCACAGCCTGCAGGATGCCGAGATCACCCAGAAGACCATCGACCTGTTCAAGGCTCATGGCACCGCTTATGCGCCCACGCTGGCGGTCTATGAGCCGCAGAAGCCCGGTCAGCCGCCGCGCAAGGACGACACTGGCCTGCGCTCGAGCATCGCGCGCTTCGATCACGCGCTCCACAATGTGAAGCGCTTCCACGATGCTGGCGTGCTGGTGGCGCTGGGCACCGATGCGGGCATGCCGGGCACGCCGCATGGCTTTGCCACGCTGCATGAGATGGAGCTGATGGTGAAGGCCGGGCTGACCCCGACCGAGGCGCTGATGGCGGGCACCGCCAACAGCGCGAAGGCCATCGGCCTGATCGAGGATCGCGGCACGATCGAGAAGGGCAAGCGCGCCGATCTGGTGCTGATCAAGGGCACGCCCTGGGAGAGCATCGGGGATGTCCACAAGACCGACCGCACCTTTGTCGATGGCAAGCTGGTCTTCGGCCCCGGCGTGGCGCTGCCTGCGGCCAATCAGGCCACCTCGCTCGCTCCGGTGAAGATCGCCGCGAAGATCGACGATTTCGAGGCTGCCAATGGCCGCACGCTGCTCGACACGTTGCGCGTCAACGATGTCGAGCGCGGGCGCGACCGCACCACGCAGGTGATGACGCTGATCGACCGCGCGCCGGGCGACCATGCGCTGAATGTGGCCGCCAAGATGTCCTACAGCGATGCGCCCCAGTCGGGCGTGATCCTGCCGCTGACGCGTGGTTCCATCCGCCCCGGCGACATCACCGCGTATCATGGCGTGCGCTTCGAGATCCGCGGCGCGCCCGGCGTCTACAAGCTGATGCTCAACGCGCTGGAGGGGAGCTGGGCCGCCCCGGTTCAGGCCAGTGCCGATTGGCAGAAGGTCGAGGTGCCCTTCACCGCGCTGACCTTTGCCGGGCGTGCCAATGCGCCTGCTCCGGCATGGTCGGGCAAGGATCTGACCTCGGTCGAGGTGACGGGCAGCACCAAGGCCAATGAAACCCTGTGGTGGCAGATCGACAACGTCGAATTCTACTGATCGGCAGCGACGGGGCGTTTCCTGAACCGAAGGAACGCCCCGCCCTCCCCTCGCCCCTTGCCTGCAGAACGATCCGATGCCTTCCCTTCTCAACACGCTCGCCCGGGCGCTGCCTTTGGCGCTGGCTCCCTTCGCGGTGTGCGCGGCCCCGGTGGCGGACCGGATCACCGACCTCCCGGCGCTGCTCGATTACAGCAGCATCCATAATCCCGAAGTGGCGCGGCACGGCATGGTTGCCAGTCAGGATGCGCTGGCGAGCGCGGTGGGCGTCGAGATCATGAAGGCAGGCGGCAATGCCATTGATGCCGCTGTTGCCACGGGCTTTGCGCTGGCCGTGACCCTGCCGCGCGCGGGCAATCTGGCGGGCTCTGGTTTCATGATGATCTATGACGCCAAAAGCGCCAAAAGCTATGCGCTGGATTTCAAGGATGTGGCGCCGCTGGCGGCCAAGGCCGACATGTTCATCAAGCCCGATGGCACGGTCGACCGCGAGGCCATCGGCTTCACCCGCAAGGGGGCCGGTGTGCCCGGCACGGTCTCGGGCCTCGTCATGGCACATGAGCGTTTCGGCAAGCTGCCGATCAGGCAGGTGATCGCGCCTGCGGTCAGGCTGGCGCGGGCAGGTTTTATCGTCTCGGAGGATCTGGCCCAGTCGCTGGAGTTCGCCCAAAAAGGCGCTGGGCGCCAACCCGGCGGCGCGGGCGATCTTCTTCCGCCCCGATGGCAAGACCTGGCAGGCGGGCGACCGGCTGATCCAGCGCGATCTGGCGCGCACGATGGAGATCATCGCCGCCAAGGGCGCGGATGGCTTCTACAAGGGCGAGATCGCCCAAAAGATCGCCGATGATATGCGGCGCGGCGGCGGCCTCATCACCATGGAGGATCTGGCCCGCTACAAGGCGGTCTGGCGCGAGCCGGTGCATGGCACCTATCGCGGTTACGATCTGGCGCTGATGCCGCCGCCCTCCTCGGGCGGGGTGCATATCATCCAGATGCTCAATGTGCTGAGCCATTATCCGATGAAGGACTATGGCGCCGACACCTTTGCCGCCACCCATGTCATGGTCGAGGCGATGCGCCAGGCCTATGCCGACCGCAGCGAATTCATGGGTGACCCGGAGTCGATCAAAATCCCGGTCAACTGGCTGACCAGCAAGGCCTATGGCGACCAGATCGCCGCCGCGATCCCGCCCGAGCAGGCGCGTTCCTCGCAGACCGTCCGCCCCGGCACCAGGCCGATCAGCGAAGGGACCGAGACGACCCATTATTCGATCATGGACAGTCAGGGCAATGCGGTCGCCACGACCTATTCGCTCAACTACAGCTATGGGTCTGGCATTGTCGTGCCGGGCACCGGGGCGCTGCTCAACAATGGCATGGACGATTTCTCGGCCCAGCCCGGCGCGGCCAACGCCTATGGGCTGGTGGGCGGCGCGGCCAATGCCATCGCGCCGGGCAAGCGCTCGCTCAGTTCGATGACGCCGACCATCCTTTTCAAGGACGGCAAGCCGATGATGGCGACCGGCAGCCCGGGCGGCAGCCGCATCATCACGGCGGTGCTGCAAAATCTGGTCGATGTGATCGATTTCGACATGAATATCGCCGAGGCCAACGCCACGCCGCGTTTCCATCATCAGTGGAAGCCCGACGTTGTTTATCTGGAACCAAATTTCAACCGGGACGTCCAGCGCGCGCTCGAAGCCCATGGCTATGTCATCGACAAGAGCCGCTCGACCATGGGCAGCATCCAGACCGTGATGGTCAGGGATGGCATTTTCTACGGATCGTCGGACCTTCGCCGCATCGGCGCGGCCTCGATCGGATATTAAGACCTAACGGGGACAAAATCATGGATCGTCGCGATTTTCTCGCCCTTTCGGCGGCTGCCGGAACGGCCAATCTGCTCGCCGGACCGGCTACCGCCTCTGTCCGCCCGGCGGGCGGCACGCCCGACGTCGCCGTGGTCGGCGCCGGGGCCTTTGGCGGCTGGGCCGCGCTGGCCCTGCGCGAGCGGGGGCTGGGCGTGCTCTCGCTCGATGAATATGGCCCGGCCAGTCCGCGCGCCTCCTCGGCGGGGGAGACCCGCTCGATCCGCTCGGGCTATGGCGAGATGGGATTCTATTCCGAATGGGCCGCCAAGGCCATGCCGCTGTGGGAGCGGCGGCAGGCCGAGTTCAAGCGCAGCCTGCTCTACCCCAACGAGCGGCTGGAGATGGCGCAGACCTGGAACCCCGCCCTACTCAGCCAGCGCGCGACCTTCGACCGGCTCAAGCTGCCCTATGAAATTCTCGATCGCGCGGCACTGCGCAAACGCTACAGCCAGATGAATTTCGACGACGTGGAGTTCGGCTTCATCGAAACCGCGAAAACCGCCGCCGTCATCAAGGCGCGCGAAGCCATGATCCGCGCCTCGGAGGTGTTTCAGGAAAAGGGCGGGCGCTTCCAGATCGCCCGTGCCATGCCGGGCGAGCGCCAGGGCCGCAAGCTGCTGACCTTGTCGCTCAATGACGGCAGCACGGTGAGCGCGGGGCAATTCGTCTTTTCCTGCGGGCCCTGGTCGCCCAAAACCTTGCCCGGTATCATGAAGCCGCTGATCCATATCGTGCGCAGCGAATATTACTATTGGGGCGTGCCCGCCGGGGACGACCGCTTTTCCTGGCCGCATCAGCCAGCCTGGCACGACCATATCGACGGCGGCTATGGCTTTGGCAGCATCGAGCGGGGCCTCAAATATTCGCCCGACGACAATGGCGCGGTCTATCACGACCCGGACAATGCCGAGCGCCTGCCCACGCCCTATCTGATCGAAAAGGGCCGCCTCTATGTCAACAAACGCTTTCCGGCGATGCGCGACGCACCCATCGTGGAAACCCGGGTCTGCCAGTGGGAAATCGCGCCGAAGGAAGATTTCATCATCGACCGCCACCCCGATTACGACAATGTGTGGATCGCCAGCGGCGGCGGCAGCCATGGCTTCAAATTCGGGCCCTTGCTGGGCGAATATATCGCCGATCGCGTCACGGGTGCGAAGACCGACCCCGCCATCGACCAGCGCTTCACCGTGAAGCGGGTGCCCGCCTGAGGCGAGGCAGCCGGGGGGCAGACCGACCGCGCTGCCCCCTCCCCGTCCGGGATTGGTGCTGGCCGCGATGCCGCGCTTCGATTAGGCAGGCGCCATGTTGAGATCGATCCACCATGTCGCGCTGATCTGCACCGATTACGAGCGGTCGCGCCGCTTCTACACCGAGTTGCTCGGGCTGGAGCTGATCCGCGAAATCTATCGCGAGGAGCGCCAGTCATGGAAGGCCGATCTGCGGATCGGCGCCTGCCAGTTGGAGCTTTTTTCCTTCCCTGCCCCGGCACCGCGACCCTCCTATCCGGAGGCCACCGGGCTGCGCCATCTGGCCTTTGCGGTCGACCGGCTCGATCCGGTCATCGCGCGGCTGCAGGAGGCCGGCGTTGCGGTCGAGCCCATTCGCACCGATCCCTACACCGGCCAGCGCTTCACCTTTTTCAGCGATCCCGACGACCTGCCGCTCGAACTTTACGAGAGCCCTGAGGCGTAATCATGCAGTGCCCTGTGGCCCTCCGCCGATCATCTCGACGAAGGACCACAAGGAAATCATCAGGCGTTTTGGACGTGAGCCCCCTCGCCCTTGCCCGGCTTGATGCGATACCAGATCGCATAAAGCGCGGGCAGGAACACCAGCGTCAGCGCCGTGCCGCCAATCGTGCCGCCGATCAGCGTGAAGGCCAGCGAGCCCCAGAACACCGAGAAGGTCAGCGGGATAAAGGCGAGCACGGCGGCCAGCGCGGTCAGGATGACCGGCCTGGCGCGCTGCACTGTCGCCTCGACCACGGCGTGATAGGGATCGAGCCCGTCGGCCTCATTCTGGTGGATCTGCCCGATCAGGATCAGCGTGTTGCGCATGATGATCCCGGCCAACGCGATCATGGCCAGGATCGCGTTGAAACCGAAAGGCTGGTTGAAGATCAGCAAGGTGGGCACCACGCCGACCAGCGCCAGCGGCGCGGTCAGCAGCACCATCGCCATCGCCGACATCGAGCGGACCTGGAAGATGATGACCACCATCATCAGCACGATCATCAGCGGGAACACGGCGGCCAAAGCGACATTGGCCTTGCCCGCTTCCTCCAGCGCGGCGCCGGTTTCGATCTTGTAACCGGCGGGCAGCGCATCGAGGATCGGCTTCATCTCCTTGATGATCTGGTTCGAGATGTCCGGGGCTTGGAACTGCTCGCCGATATCGCCGCGCACGGTGATGGTGGGATAGCGATCGCGACGGTGCAGGATCGGGTCCTCCATCTGCACGACGGCCTTGCCGATCTGCTCAAGCGGCACACGCTGCCCGGCGCCGCCGGTCAGGGTGAAATCGCCCAGTCTTGCCGGATCGAGGCGGCCCGAACCGGCACTGCGCGCCACCACCTCGACCGAGCGGATGTCCTCGCGGACCTGTGTCACCGGCACGCCGGTCAGCAGGAACTGCAGTTGCTGGGCCGCATCATGCGAGGACAGGCCAATCGCGCGCAGCCGGTCCTGATCGAGCACGAAATG
>Ga0116227_10000591_pt1 | contig 72196 bp, 46 predicted proteins | sample S1TSphgellanicum_FD_89693 | JGI IMG/M metagenome (GOLD analysis project Ga0116227, IMG submission 89693) | Host-associated microbial communities from peat moss isolated from Minnesota, USA - S1T2_Fb - Sphagnum magellanicum MG | ecosystem: Host-associated > Plants > Peat moss > Unclassified... | reverse complement strand
CAACAAAATATGTAAAGGTTTTATATGTTTTTTACATGCGAGAAAAAACACCCAAAAAAAAAAAATATCCTTTTTTTTTTTTTTTTTTTTTTCGGAGGGAGAAGAACCACTCGATTAGGCTAAGTTCTGACATAACTAAGCTCTGAGAAAAATTTAAGAAAACTAGCCGGACCTTGTTATCTTCGGATGTGTGGCAGATTCCTATGTGTTATGCACCCGTTCGCCACTTTGCTTCTATTCTAATTTGAAGACAACGTTCGACTTGCTGTCAATTTGGAAACCATCTGAAAAAAAAAAAAAATTCTAGTCAGGTAAGTAAGTTAAGTCCTGACAAACAACAATCGCACTTGACTGTTGCTTTGCGGAATAGTCGGTGCAAACCAGTGTTGGGCAGGTATCAAACTTTTGAACATACTAGCTGGTACTGGTGTCAAATCTTTCTGGAAAAAACAGTTATCTGTGAAGTCACCCTCTCTTTCATCCCCTACTAGTGTGGCCTGTGCCGTTGTGCCCAAGTGTTACCATGTCCTTCCAAAACTGATTTTTCCTTCCAAAACCTGGTTTTTTGGGAATTTATTTGAATTTTCAGTGGCAAAAATCGCTTTTAAATCAATACCTTCTGTATTCTGAATCCAAATCTTACCAAATGAATTCCATTAAATCCTGCTCATCAAGATCTTTCCACCAACACCAAAGGCACCTTCCAATTCCTCTGAAATTTTCAGCTACAATTTAATTTAATTTAATTTTCAGTGAAAAAATCATTCAATAATCAAGAACATTTGCACCGCAAGTCCAAACACCATGGAACCAAGCCCATGCACCCCTCCTTGTTGAGAGCTTTCCAAAGACACCAGAAACACAATCTGAAGCATCCTTGTTTGGTGGATCTCATAACTACAAAACAAAACAAAACAAACTACCTTCCTTCATAGATAGATTATACCAGCTTCAATACTAGTAGCGCATTTTTTCTAAAAATGCGTACCACACTGCTCATGGTATTAGGGTCCAAGGCTGATTTTTGGCTGGTATGTGATAAGTATATAACTTGGTATTGAGACTGGTATTAAACTGGTATTATCTCAAGACTTCATTAGCAGGCAGGTATTTGCTTCAGGTCATACCAGTCTAAGAGCATCTCCACCAATGTTCAGTAATTGACTGCACTGGACATTTTGGATGAGGTTCATCAGTCCAATCGGGTGAATCCACTCGAACTGTGAGAAATCCCACAACAGTTTTCAGAGCCTTGGAGGAGCCCTGGAACAGTCAAATCGTATTTGTTGACTGCTACTTATTTCTAATTGTCTAGAATCGTTTGATTGGTCCAAGTGGTTTGCTATTAGTAGTCTCCCACCTACTTGCAGTCCCAGTTTCAGTTGTATGGGTGGGGTTGGACAAAAGTTAGTAACTAAAACTTGGATGTGAGAAATATTTTTGTAGGGTGACATACTGATCATTGGTCAAGATGCTCTAATTGGTTGTTCTAGTTGGTTGTTCAATGTCACAACTAGTACCAGTCCATATACACTAACTAGTCCATACACTAGTGTTGGGTGGAAAATAAACCCTAACAGTTATCAAGGTGGTTCTTAAAATTGATAACCTTGCTTCTAAGTCAAACACCTTGTTTTGGTATGTAATCACAGATCTCAAAAATTTGAAAAAAATCAAATAACCAGCCAAAAAAAAACTGCCAATCATTTGCAAGTTCTTTCATGAAAACCACAAGTTTTTTTTTAAGAAGGATGAAAAGTTATAAGTGGCACTTGATCATTGGTTTGATACATGGGGAATTAGATGTAGATGAATGTGGTTGATTATTCATCCTTTTTTTTTCTTTCAAGTATGTATAAGGGATAAAGATTGAAACTTTTGGCTCATAATTTGCATTCAATAATTTCATGGTGTTAGTTGTATGAAGACTTGTAAAAATATCATATGTGAATAAGACACTTTGAAAAAATAAAATGTGAAGATTATTGTGAATATCATTGTGAAAATTTTATAGTCTTTTGGTGAGTGATCATCCTGGTATTCAGATTACTATAGTCCTAATATGAAGTTGTTATTACTTCAAGTCCCTACTAGGCATGTATTGGAGGCTGGTATAACCTTATGTTCCTCTCGGTAGGTACTGGTACAAGGTTGGTATATTGCCTCAATTCATAACAATCTGGTGGATGTTTTGATGGCAAGACCAACGCCAATTTGTATATCAAGGTTCCAGCCTAGTACCTACCCAACCATGATCAGTACCTACCTTTCACCATTTTTTAAGCTACGGAGCCACCTACTTTAGGAGGTTGATAAGAACACCCAAGTTAGAGCTTAGGGGTTGTGTCTTCTATCTGCCCTAATCAAAGCCAATAAACGAATGCCATGTCAATAAACTTTCTCCAAAACCTCGCCTATGTTTTACCATTCATATAGGTAATCAAAGGGATTTTGTGAAGAGCATCATCCATGAGTGCATTTTGGACATTTTCCCAAACTAAATTTTTTTTGTTCTTGTAAAGAAGGGATGGTTTTGTCATAAGGTATGATGGAAATTTGAACTTTGCCATATCAAAACTAGTGTTTCTTTTTTCACTTTGAACATACGTGATGTGGTGGTGATCGTCAATAAGACAACTTAGCCAAATTTGGCTATTAAAAAATATGAAAGTGGAAAACTTTGAGCACCCTGCTATATTTTTGGCTATCTACTAGAACTTTAATATTGAATCTGGTGAATTTTTAATTAAAAAATAGTTTGTTGAAATTTGGCAATTCAAAAAATACTAGATTCAATCTAATGAGAAGATTTCGTAGGGATTGAACTTGTTACTTGTTTCATTTGTTGAAGTTAAACCCAAGATTTGTTTGCTTGTTGCAATCCTCTTTTGCCTTGTTGTCTTTCAATCTACAAACAACAACTTCACAAATTTAAATTAAATTTTTTTACAACTTTTGGTTTATAATTAACACAATTATTCAGCAAATTAAAACCTACATCTAAATCCCACCCTCCCTTCATGTTTTCTTGGATATTTCTAGTGATGGTTAATGAAATAGATAGATTTTGGTTTGGATTTTTACCATACTAACACTCCAATATTTTACTCTAACATCATAGGTATTAGGGTTTTTTTTTTTTTTTAATTTAATTTTTAAACCTGGCTAGTACTGGCATTGGGTACTTTTAAAAAAACTTTTATACCAATCCGGTCCTTGTATTGGGTCCAAGACTGAATTTTGCCTGGTGCAAGTCAGGAATATAACTTGGTATTAAGTAACTTATATTTTTGAGATAAGTATTTAGAGAGGAATTCTTCTTTTTAGATCTAGCAAAATAATATAGTTAATAAATAAATTTTTTTTTCTATCTCAAATTTAAGTATGGGTGGGCTTGATTCTTTCCCCATTTCTATTAGGTTTCAAAAGGGAATACAATATATAGTATTTTCTTTTTCTTTTTCTGGATGAGATTAAAGGATTTGGGTGGGCCTGATTCGTACCCAATTTCTACTAGGCTTGAAAAGAAAATGTAATACAATCTATTTTTCTAGCAAAGATTAAAGGGATCATTCAAGTGGGCCTGACTTTGTAATACTAGATTTCTACTAGGGTTTACAATTTTGCCATTGAGAAAGGAATGTAAACCATGAGCCCATCATGGTGGATGAAAAAGAAAATTACTCAAATTTTCCATGTATTTCTTTCATATTTCACATGTATGAATCTTTTTAGACATTTTTTGAACATGTTCTCATAAAAATGAGAGATGTCTTTTAGTATGATTCACAGTTTGACTGATATCTCTCACACCTTTGCATTTGATCAATGCTTGATCTACAGGAGCTATGTAACAACTGGGAGCACTATTCAAAAAGTGAGAGGACTATTCAATAAACCCTAGAACATCGGCCTATGGTTAGGGTCATCAATCAAAGACCATCATTTTCTTTCATTGGCCTTTTATGAAATCACTATGCAGGTCTCTATGCATATTCCTACATATTGTTGTTCTATTAATTAGTTGGGGGGCACATTTTTTCTTTAATGAGTCACTTTGATTGGCCCATCACAAAAAAAGAAATTAACATTGTGTATTCCCCAAAATGGAAGCACAAAGGTGTTTTTCTTTGGCCCCCTTTATAGTTTATATATATGAAAGCTCAACTTTGGGCAAAACATATGGGATAAAAATGTGAGGTGATAGCATGATATAGTATACCAAACCTTGACCAAAACCATACTAAAGAAATGGGACACAATCCTCTCCCAAGATCTCAAATCAAATTGGCATGATGTCTAGTTGAAAATCAAAATAAAAGAAGATGCAATATTCATTTGATCCCTATGGCACAAAGCTTTTGTAGTCAATGAACACATACCAAAGGCACATCCAAGGATTAAAGTAAGGTGCCTCTCATGTGATCAAAACACATTAGAAACCATTTTACACAAATTTTGCGAATGTGAGAGAACACAAGAGGCCTAGTCATGGGTGCTCACATTCTTGCATCAATTGAGATTTCCCCTCAATATAAAAAGGCAAAGGAAAGGCCTACACATGGAGCATTGCCTATTCAACAAGAAGTTGTTGAAGAAAGTCAAATGCTTTTGATCAACATGAACATTGCTTTGCAATATTACTATTTGGTACATATGGATTGAGAGGAAAGACTTGTGTTTCAACAATTGTAAACTTGATAGATGTATTTGCGAAGGCCAAGTAGATTATGGTAGGATTAAGTGGGCTAAGGCTAGTTCACCTAGTGCTAAACAAGCTTTCTTTAAGGAATTTGATGAAACTTTGTGCCCAGAACATGTTATTTGTGCAAGCGATAATTATAAACTTTGGTGGTCTTACCACATGCCTAGTAAATGTAACTTCTATCAGTTGTGTTCAATGTTCACTACCAAGGATTGTCGCTCCTTGTGGCCTATGTATTCCTTTCCTCTTTGCAACGAATTATGTCCATTTTGTTTTAAACTTTACAAGGCCCACCAATTTCAATTTCAAAATAAGGTTGCGTCTAGTTTTCTAAAATTTAAATCAATACAAGCATTTTTGGTAAGGAAGGTTTCTCAAAGTCTTGATTCTCTTTAAAAGAAACCAACCTTGTGATTCTCATTTCATCCAAATTACTAAATTTTTAAAAATGAATCAATCTCTAGTTTTCATGGTGAAACTCACAATGAGTGTGGGAAGGGAAAGAAAAAAGCAAAGCCATGAAGAGGGAGAGGGAAATGAGGGAAAAAAAAATCACAAAGAAACAATGAGACATAAAACAAAATCAAAATCATAAGGATGGAGTGGGAAGAAAAAAACAAACAAACAAAGTCATAGAAAAGCAGTGAGAAGTGAGAAAAAGCAAAATCACATGGAGGGAATGTAAAAAGTGGAGAAATATTTTTTTTGCAACAATTGAAGCTTCGAGCCATGTTGTAGGATGAAAAGAAGTAAGATGAGAGCATTTGTGATGAAGACCTAATGAAAAATATTTTGCTTTGCCAAAAGAAAAAAATGACAAAATGGTAATTAGTTGAAGAGGTATATATCATTTTTCTTGTGTGGATAAGAGCTTGTGTGAGTGTCCCTTGTAGGTTCATGGTTTCAACTTATTTGTGGTTTGCATTCAAGCTCTTAATGTGAAGACGGCGGAGGAAGTGTTACTTTGTTTTGTGCCCTTGATTTTTTTGGTGATGGCAAGCTCAACGGGGGGTTTTTTTTATGATTGATTTTGAGGACGTATGGTGGATGGAAAATTATAAGAAAAGAAGTTGCTAAGAAGCTAAACACCCCCATTTTATTGTTTTTCTACTTTGGATGTTTTTGTGTGTTTACATTTGTAATTGAAAACATTGTTAATTAATCTAAGTAGTATTTCTATTGGGACTTGATGGGAAGAATGCCCACTAGTGCTTGATATCTAACTTCTTTTTCTAGAAATTGTTCCACTATGTACTAAAGTTAGGAAGTGGGAATCAAGTAATCTAGCTTGCATGAATAAAATACATAGAGGTGTTGGATGTGATGAAGCTCCATAGGGGATGATCATGGCTAGTTTGAAAAAAACATTAATTTGTTTGGTGAAGATCAATGGGAATATTTACTCAGAAAATTAAGACCCATTAACTTGGGAACCTTGAGGACACTATGTTTGTAATTTCTAAGGGGAAAACATTGTAAATTTTATGTTGATGAAGGCACTAAAATCATCTTTATTCATTGCCTAAGAGAATATGTGGGGGCTTTGTTGGGATCTTTGGGAGCTAAAACTAATGTTATGTAAAGCCGGGATAGCCAATGGAGAGATCCGAAGAGATTTAAACTAGGACCATCATGAATTGTTCATATTTAAGAATGTAGTTGTAGTGGATAATTTAAAGGTATTAGTCACTAGTAGTTTTCCACTACTTGTGGCCTTGTATTGAGCATGTTTTATGCATTGGTAATTGGGGTTAGAAATTTACTTATGAACAATAGCTATGGAATTGCCTTAAGTATTGCTTGCTAGAGAGTGCAAATTTTAAGGTGTTGCATAATTTGTCCCTTTTTGGTATCAAAGTAGTTACCTTTTTGAGGTTTAGGTTGTGTGCAGTACTGTTGTGGATGATGTTAGTTGTGTGATGACCCACGAAATATGAATGTGGTATTATTATGGATCACAGAAGGATTGAGCATTTGGAAGAGACACAACACATAAAAGAAATATTGGTTGTAAGTGAATTTGATTTAATTTCCCATTTCCCAAGTTTGACATATTGCTTAGACATGAGGGTGTCATCTTGGGACTCCAAGGTTTTAGTGTGGTAAACATCATTGCGCTAAACCCATATTTTACTTGAGTAGGGGATTTGGCTAAAAAAATTACTCACACTTGTATGTACACAAGAATTCAAATTTGGCTTAATGGAATTTGGGAGGTTTTGCATTTGCCCTTTTTTTTTGTTACAATGTTTCTAAACTTTAGCCCAAAATCTACATATCAAGGCCTATGTCCTAAACTTACACACTTGATGCATGAGCATGCGCCAAAATATCTTAAAACTTGTCAGGTTGAATCTTTTGTTGGATCCAACTAATGTTCAAAATCCTTGAATTGGGCCTAAAACCAAGTTTTGTCACACATAAACCTACCAAGGTTAGTCTTGTGATGGGCCTTCCCTCATCAAGAGAAATTAGATCAAGTACCTTGACCATGATTTAGCCCTAACCAACATTTGTGTGAATTTGCACCTACATTAATACCTTCAACTTCTTGGGTGAAGCCCCTTAGAAGACCTACTTAACTTAGAAAATGTTAAATTTGGACTTTGAAACCCTAATTTTTTTCCAAGGATGTTCAATTCAAAAGTTTAAAAGCAACCAAAAATGAGTTTTGGGTTTTCACCATGGTACCAATATAAGTAGTTGGCTCACTCAAGGTGGGTTAGGCAAGCTACCCATGCATGCATGTGTTAATCCTATGTGTGTCCTCTTTTTGCTACAACAATCTTGATTTTGAATCATAATTAAAAGTAGTCCATGTTCATATGTGTCCATGCATGGTCATCCAAGGTTTAGCGATATGTCCTACATAAATTGATGTTGCAAGTATTTTTTAATGGGTCTTTACAACCAAACTTTTTACATTGATCCCCCACTTTACAAACTCTCCTTGTAACTTTTGTAACAATTAGATCAAGGTTGGTTCATCACACAAAAGTGTTTCTATCATGTGCTTATAGTATGGACAAATAATTTAAACTAGTGATGACTTGTTTGATCTTTTTATATTTTAAATTAGGGGCATTTACCCAATTTTCTTGGTTATTATATTTATTATTATAAAACATCTTTTATGCATGAGGGTTTGTTTTGAAGTACACAACTTGATAATCAACCTAAAAACCCCCAAAATTATTTGGTTAAGTGTTAAGGCTTGGGAGTAAGAAACATGTAACACATATGTAATATCAACATTCTAATAATTAAAAGATTTAACATCAATGATACTTTGTAACTCTTACAAAATTAACGAGTATGAAATTCCACATGAAAAAAATTAACATTTATACAAATAATTGATAGAACAATGTTATAATTTTTTTCATTTCCATAAAAATCACAATAAATCTCTAGCAAATATTTTAAAATGATAACTTAAAAGGTTTGATTTAAGGATTTGAAAACTTGTTAACATCAAACACAGAAAATAATATGTTGGTGCTAATTATGTGTTTGACAAGTATAAATAATTATATAACACAATATGTAAAATCATGTAAGTGTAAATTATATATATTTATGTGTTCAAGTTTTTACACTTACATTTTTCGTTAAACATATTTTCAATTTTACACTTGCATGGCATTGTGCATATATTTTTAAGTACATTTACACAATGCCATGTATACATTTTTTGATGTGTAAGTGTAAATTATGGTGCAACACCTTCATATTTATACAAAACCATAATTTTCAATGACCTTGAAAGATGTAAAATCCTCATTTTGTTATAAACCTTTTTTTTTGGGAAAATGAACAAATGAACACAATATCCTTTACATGTGCATATTTCATTTCATTTTTTAAAGTTGTTTTCTCCAAGATTTGGTGGTTATGAATAAATACTTGGATCAACCCAAAATGCAACAACATCCTTGGGTGGTACCACTAGGAACCACCTCTAGGAATGGTTAAGGAATTAAATATAACCAAATTATTTTCCTAGGCCCTTTACTTTAAATGTTTTCACAACAATAAGTTTTTTTTTTTTTCATGTTTATCAATTGCAAGCATTAATATATAACTTGAGGTTTATTTTGGAATTTAAAAATTTAAAAATTGTTAAAAATTTGTATTATTAACCAAAAGTGCCCCTTCAAACATTAATAGCTTTAATTTTGGAAACTCATAACTAAATTATATTTATCCAATTAATTTTTTAATAAAAACCTAAAAATAGAATGATTTCCAAATTACATTAGGAAAAAATTCCCAAGAAAATTCTCAAATCATGTTTCAAATTTGTGTTCTTGACCAAAAAGTTCAAGAAAAAAAATTGGCATGACATTTTTGAAACTTTTTCTAAATGCAATGATTAGGAACATCAAAATACACAATATTTTTTATTTAATTGAAAATTCAATTTTTATGCAATGTAGTCAATGTACTCATTAGAAAAAAAATAATGAAAATATTTGTTTAAATGTTTCTTATGATTTTTCAAAGTTCAATAATCACACCTTTAAGGTGCAACATTCCTAATGGTACCACCCAAGAATGCTTTCACCCTAAAAAAATAGAAAAAAAAAGGTGAAAGGGGAAGGGGCAAATGGTAGATAGGAGGAAAAAGATGAGGTAAATACGTAAGAAAGAAGAGAAAGTTAGTTATGGAAGAATGATACCTTGTAGAATCCTTTATGGTCTTGTGAGCTCCCCCTTTGTTTAGTTATTTTGCATGTGTAGTTGGTGTCATTATTATCATCTTACAACTTTTTGCATTTTTGAAACCTCCAACAATGGCCCTTTTCAAATGAAATCCTTACACCTTACCCTCTGAGTCATTTTGTATTTTCATTTATCATGGTTGTTTTGCAACTCCTTTCATTGTAGTCTTGCAAATGAAGTTCAAGGTGAGTTCCCCCAATTGTTCTTATTCATTTACATTTTTTGCAAATGTTAGTGATGGCATCATGGTCATATTAAGACTCTTAGCATTACTCCAAGCTTCATCCATGACCTATTTCATGTGAGCTCCACCTTTTGTCATATTTCATGTGGTTTCATTGTGGTTGTGATTTATCATTTAGAAAACCTTAGTCGTCAATAATAAGGGAGGTGCAATACCTTCAATTTTTTGCAAACTTTAATCTTCATAAACATTAGGAAGTGCAATGCCATCATTTTTTTTGCAAAAACATAATCTTCTATGGTAGTGGGAGATGTAATACCCCCATTTTGTTGTAAACCTTAATTTTTTGGAGGAAAATGAACACAATACACTTTGCATATACATAAATTCCATTGTTTCTTTATATGTTTTTTTCTTTACAAGATGTTCAAAATTTGATTATGGTTTACAAGTGGTGCATTGAAAAATAACCATCATCATTCATGCAAATGACGAATGTGAAAGCAAAATTTCATTATTCGTCTTTTGGTTGTATGCATAAATCTATGGCAAACATGCAAAGGGTATTTGGATTTGAATGCTTTAAACCTATCACCAAATGAAAAAAATAACCTCAATTTTTTTAATGAAGTTTTTCTCTTATCTCCTTGCTTCCAAATGATCCTACATTTATAGGCACACAAGTTTCTTCATCCATAAATGTTAATATAAACACCAAAACCTCTATCATTCAACATCCCAATTGGTAAAAAAAATTCTAACTTTACATAAATAAACCAAGTTTGCATAAAATGTGTATGTGCTTGTACATTTCACCTATTTTATGCATAATGGAATGGCCTTATAACACAATTTTAGACTTGCATTTAAGCGTCCAAAATTATGCACTTACACATACACAAATGTTTACATTTGACTAGTATATAAAAACCCATATACACATACATTGGTTAGTATTTACAAGTATTGGGGGGGTATCACAAAGAGATTTCTTGTTCTTGATTAGCTAGGTGTTCTAGGGGTCTACATAGCTAAGGTGTTTAATGTCTAGGGTGCTAGAAAAGGTTTGTCTCTAAGTTTTTTAAACCAGGTTTCCAAGGCTTAAAGTTTGAAATGATAATTAGAATATCCAAATCAAAGGTTTCTTGGCATTACCCTAAAACCTTGCGACAACTATTTTGCAAAGAAATTACTTCCTTAAAAATAAAACATCCCACATGAGAGTTTAGCCCTAAGGTTCATTTTATTTGAGATTTTTTTCATTTGTGTTTTGTTCAAATTTTCTTATTTTTTTTGTTTAATTTTGGGGTCCAAACACAATATTAAGAACTAGCAAAATGCAAAAATGGGTCTTGAAAAATAAAATACCATAATACATTAGCATCTTTGACACTATATATATATATAATGTTGAAATTTTCAGTTTTTAAAAAAAATTACAAATGAAAAATATTTTGGAATATTTTACAAAATATTTTTTAAATCATGATTTACAAATTGATTTTAAAAACTTTAAAAATTTTATGATTGAAAAATATGTTGCATTATATTATAATGTGAAGGTGTACATAAAATTTTCCCATAAAAATGTCATTATCAAATTATTTGAAATTATTTTCAAAGTTAATTAACTAACAAAACAAACACATTGGTCACAATGTTTAAAAGTGACTTTGGGTCTTCCATATTCATTAAATTCATTTCAAATTCTGTCACACATTCCCATAATATATTAAGAATATTGATGTACAAGTTCATTCAAGAATTTCAACATCAATTTAAATGACCATTACCTCAATGGAAAATAAAGCAATTGTCACATCCTAGAATGGCTTTTTGAATACATTTTGCACCCTTTGATGTTGAATTTTTATTTTTTTTGTGCTTTGTGTTTGTAAGTTCATCAACATGCATATCAATGTTAAGTTCCTTTGTTCATGTTCTTCATTTTTGTTCTTACGTTTTCACCTTTGATTTCTTTCTCTTAGCCACTTCAGGTGCAATCCATGTTACCCCATTTGCACATGTATATTAATGCGATAGTTTGTGCGTTTTGTTTGTGTGTAGGATTTGTAATACATATGACTTTTGATTCTTCACTTACATACTTTCTATACATCGCATTTTACACTAGCACATTGTTTTGTGTGATGATAAGAGGAGTGAAAAGTGAGTGATTTTTTCAACTTTTCATTCTACTCTTTGTAAATTGTTTGCATTTTTCTTTTTTAGGATTTGAAATAGTTTTCAAAATCTTACAATAGAATAATCTTACACACTAACTTGGCAGAAAGACAATGTATAGTTCTTTAAATTTTTCTATTTCTTCTCAAGTAATATTTTTTTTGTGAAAATGGAAAAGTCCTTTGATATGAAAACTACCTACATTGTAAGTTGCTAGTTGATTGAAACTTGAAACTTGAAACATGATTTTTCTCAAATGGCTTTGATTTGCATTCATTGAAGAAACCTTCAAATACTTCTCTTTGATCTTTCCTTTAAGCATTACCTTTCAAAACGATTCCAAAAACCATTATTACAAGTACTATGAATCATTTGGTTTCTGGTTTTTTGGTTGTCATGGGCTGCTTCTAAATTTAATCATTCTGACCTTTGTGAAACTGAAACTTCCCTTACAATCTTGACTCCTGACCAACATGATCCATTTATATTGGGTCATGTAGGAAGGACTCCACATAGATTTTTCATTTCACTACCATTTGCTTTTGCTTCAGTTGTGGCCTCAAAGCAAAACTACCCTAAATTCTAATGTGAACACAACAAAGCCAGGGTCCAAAGCATTATGGGACCAATGACAGCTTTTGGAAGGATTTCAGTGAGCCAGTGCCCAACTACTCAAGTACAAAGAAAGAAAGAAAGAATTGATCTCACATTGAGTGATGATGATCATCACCTTTCTTTGTAAATCCTCTCTGTAGCTTTTCCTTTCAATGAAGCTTTTCCCCAAAGACCTCTGTGTCTGTCTAAAAGCAGATTGTTGAAACTTTCTTCCACCAGAAGAATCTGTGTACCCTAAACCCTACTACCCAAAGGTACCATTTCTGCTACAGATTTTGAGCTCAACTTACATCTGGCAACATGTTTTGGATGGAAGTCATTACGATGAAGGTAAACAAGGGGTGTGTCACACTGTGGCCTTGCCATTTACATTATGAAGTAAGTATCTTGAAGGCAAAAGAAGAAACTCAAATATTTCACCATGCAAAAATTGTAGTCTTCAAAAAATCCTCTAAAAGAAACCAAAATCCTTCAAGACATTATAACTCTTATAGCTTTTAGTGCCCATTTTATTTTTATTTTTTTGGGGGCCCTGAAAATTTTGATTTCAACCTATACAAAGGATTTTTCATGGAAAAAAAAAAGACCCAATTCACCAGATTTTTGATTTTTTTTCCCCCAAAATTGACATATTTTTCTGATAAGTTCCCATAGGTGGCCAATAATATGGAAGGATTGTGGTATTTTTCTACTTTCATATGTAGTATGCAGCCCAAGCTGGCTAAATCATTTTATGGATGATTGCCATCACAACTTCAGCTACATCACAAAATTGAAAAAGGAAACCATACACATGTGCTTACAACCATAAAATATATAAGAATAAATTGCATACTTGCACAACTTTGAAATCAAGTGAGTTTGGTTTCGTATCCTTTTCCATGGATTTGTCCAAGAATGTAATTTTTGGTAGATTTCATAGAACCTAGACTAAAAGATGGAATTGCCTTACAAAGGATGTTATGGCCTTGTGGATGGAGGAAAAAAAATTCTCAACCACATTTAGCTTCAAATTGGTCGCCAACTTTTGATGGAACTGCTTCCAATTCAAATGGTATTCTGTTGTGTAATAAGCCTCTATGTTCTCAAACTCTAGTATCAAATATGTTAGAATTTCAACAATGCCATAGAGGGTGGATTGTAGTGAGAAATAAATAAATAAAAAGATTCAAGAGACAAATCAAGTTCATGCCCTAAGGTGGTGACATTTAATTGGTTTCTCACTTTGTATTGTGTGATATTTCATGTTTATGGGTGAGGATGAGAAAATAATTTGTACATTGTTGAATGTTGTAGACACTCATAAGCCTACACATATATTGTATGTGTGAAAATGTTCTTAGAGGATTTCCATGACTTAACAATGTTTATCACATCTAACATAGTGTACAATTGATTCTCAATCCTCACTTATAAACATGAAAAATGAAAGAATATAAAATTTTAAAAATATTTAACTTCAATCACATGTGCCATTGATTATAAACAACCAATCAAGAGTATGTCATTTTAATAGGCAATGTTTTCTACAAGCATTGGATCCTATGCAAGTTTAGGAGCCCAATAAGCACCTACTAGTTTTAAGGCCCCTCTGCAAATTTATTAACCTAACTGACATTTACAAACCAACATAAATATTCCCAAATATATATTGTGATATTTAGAGTATCTCCAACGACAACAAGAAAATGAAGCAGTATCATTAATTTCCACATCTAATATTCAATGTAAATGCTTGCCCTTCCAACAATCATAAATGCTAAAAATTGAAGAGTATATATATATATATATATATATATATATATATATATATATTCCTGATTAGCATTTAAAAGTTATAAATGGGGCCAGGAATGGTGACTCTCCAGTAAACTTGTGACTACATATTTTGGGTTGTCCATCATCAGCAAATTGGTTGCCACTATTTCTGGCCTGGACTAATGGCCATTCCTAAGAACACCCTATCTATTCTAGAGCTTTTAAATTTCTCCTCTTAGTGCTCCCCATTATGTGTTCTGCATTTTTTGGGTGTGGTCTTTTGTTTGGACTTTGATCATTTCTCTTCTTTTTTTCCTCTTGTTCCCTTGTTGGGTGTTTTTCCTTCATTTATTTATTTTTTGAATCTATGATGCCATGTAGCACAATTTTGGTGAAACAAACTATTGTTATGGCACAGTGGTATAATCGTCATTTAAAGCGTTGCATGCGATATCACTTTTCTGGTGCTAGAGATGCTCTTCAAACATTAATACGCTGTTATCTTTTGGAAGCCCAACAGCAGACGCAACTAACATCAAGCCATTGGCAACCCCAAGTTGAGCTAAGTCACAGATGCATTCACCTGCACACCAATGGGTTCGAACCAAGAACCCTTTCTAAAAAAAAAACAAAGGTCCCAGATAATACCATTGAGACATCACCCCTGGGCGTTTGGGTCTTAAGAACCACTAATTTTGAGCTCCGAACACACTTGGATCACTAATTTGTACAACCCGATGATGCTTCAAAGGACACTTTTTGTACACACAAGTAGTTGAATCTCACATGGACTTAAAACATCAGTTTTAGTTGGTGAATTAGAACTCTCACAAGTTGCTCACAACTACTCTTGCAGCAAGAGAGATATAGTAAGACCAACGGTATAATTATTTATCAGAGATTCATGCTCAACTTATCGTACGATGTGTTCAGCTTTTGTCATTTAATCAGAGCAGAGAGGGGTGGGCACTTAAATCGGTCTGAAATTGTTGTCCACTAATTTATGAAGCACAATTACCCAGGTTCAACATGGCAAATTGTTACAGACTCCAGAGAGTCCACTTGCTTGCAGAGCTTCTTCCCTCACCTACCCCCACCCCCAACACCACTTCCATCTCCACATCAATCACATTAACTTCGACAAAATAATTTCTCGCAGTCTGCCTCCCCGCCACCCACCCCTTCTTTCTCATTGTAGCTTGGTGCTTGTCCACGAACTTTTCAAGCATAATACTGATTGATTGAATGAACCCAGGCATTCATTAATTTTTTTTGCAGTTACTAATTTAATAATTAATGGTAAAAATGTCTCTTTCCCTCGAATCCTCACCCCTAGAAAACACTACTATGTATCTTTCTAGTGAATTTTTTGATGCAGCCAAAGTGACAAACTAGCCTAATCCTAATACTAGGGTTCACAGTTGAGTTTTGGTTGGTACATGACAAGTATATTCTTGCTATTGAGATCAATATAGTCATAGTATTAACCCTTAAACATCAGGGGTGGAGGATCAATTTGGTCCACTTTTCAATGTATTTTAAAATCTTTCTGTGATGTTTAGGAGCTATACTGATATTACCTCAAGTCCGTACCAAGCAAGTACTAGTACGAGGTGTGATATTGCCTCAGGTCATACCAATCTTGTCAATTCTTTTGATACCAGGACTAGTACCAGTCTATATATATCAGGGTTTCCAACCTGATACTTGCACAAAATTGTTATAAACTAAATATGAAATAAATCTTTCTTTTATATTTTCTTCGCCATGTATTGAAAAGGAAAGATAGAAATCTGGTTCCCAATTTTTCCTTTTTTTTCCCCACCCCCACTTTTGGCTATTGAAACCCTCTAAGATCACTTCATTAATTTCCATATCTCTCTCTTCAGGCAAAAGTTGTGAGCAAAAGAAAAAAAGACTGGGTCCTCATTGCCTATCTGCTTGAACCCAAACTTTTTTTTTTTGGGTTTATTGTCTCTGAAGTAAACTTCACATGATTAACTTAGGTTTAGGGTTTAGGTACATAGTACATAGTTCTACAACTAATTAAAACAGGTCATTTACTTGTATAGTTCAACATATTTCTTTACTTTTCCTTGGGCTTCACTGACTGATCAGTGCTGATCCTTTTCTATTTCAGGCGCACACACATTCCCCAAGGGAAGCTCCAAGAGAGCCCTGCATGTAACAGACCTGGCAGGTCCACTTTGATTAGTGCAGCTAGCTGCGCACTGGACTCACATCATCCGTTAAGTACAGACTAGCTACCACCAGTACCCGTACATTTTGCAGGTTGAACTCCACTGGTTGAACTCATAAAATTCTTTCCTTTTTTTTCCAGTAGGAGTCTTCCCTGTTTCACCCATGCACTTTGCCTTTGAGCTAAGATACCTAATTAATCAGCTCTACAAAAGTCTGCCGCTGCCGCCAAAACAAGCTTCCAAAGATGAGTTGAAAAAGGTAAAGTAATAAGAGAGAGTGGGCATGCAAAGGATTTGTTCCTCCCACTTGGACCTCAATATTCATACTTCACACATTATGAACATTCCTTAAAATCTGGGACCAAATGAAAACCAAATAAGTACATCATTAATTTATACATCTGTGTGTTTCCTCTTGACTTTTACTAACAACCCAACCGGCTGCTCTTTACTAGCCAGCTCCCCCCCCCTATTCGCAATTTATGATGAAATGTCATGGCTTTCAAGCATATTCTACTACTTTTCTGTTTCTAGTTTTTTTTGTTGTTTTTAATGCTTAATGAATGATATGAAAGGGTCTATCTTGAAGGGACCATAGGAAAGAGGATGTATAACCAGTATGAAAAGAAATCCATAAAGTGAATTTAACATATGACAAGAAATGATGGACCTTGCAAAAAGGAAACCCACGACCCAACTCCCATTGAGTGTTAGACCAGGAGCTTAGCTCTACCATCCCCTCTGCTACCTACTAAAAGTTCTCCCACACGCAACTCCTGCATCTCCAGCTCGTGCCAAGAACTTCTGTACAGAACCCTGGGAGGGGTCATTAAAGAGACCCCGGCATGGCCCACCAAAAAGACGTTTGAAATCGGACAATCTCATCAGGCTCATCAGCATCAAATTTCCCATTTTCCAGAGCATCTAATTGTCATTTGTGTCATACTGGGATAGACCCAGAGATATGGGTTCAAAATGCCAGCTTCTGGAACAGTGCCCAATGTGACCACCTGGCTCTTCACTCTTCCAATAATTTACACTATATGAACATTGAAAAAACTACCCTAGTTTTTCTTGGGGGTAGGCGGGGTACGGGAAAAAACAGAAAATGTACCCCATGAACATTGAAAGACCACCTTCATCCTAATTTACTGGAAGTACTCTACCCTTTGATCATTGGAAGAGTGATCTGCTACTCTCACTAAAAGGACTTTCTTAAAATCCTTTGAACATTGAAACACCACCCTTGGGTGGAACAGCCCATGAGTGATCACTTAAGCGCTCAGGGCAGGCCAGATCCAAGGGGAAGGATCTGTTGTTTCTAGTGTCCAAACAAAACTTGAATCCCTACTATTGATGCAATTGATGCACTAAAAATCGTCAAAAACGGATTAGAATTGAGAACATTATGGCCCCCCAAGGTAGAGGAGTCAAGAACTAAAAAAACAAATCCCCAAACAATACATAGCCCTTTCCTAAACACTCAAAAAAATCCTTGTATGTTGCTCTGTTACTATTAGAGTTCAAAGATGATTCATAGAACTGAGGGTGGCACTCCTGTAACACTTTAAATCGTTTAAAATGAACAAGAAATGAGAAAGTTAGAAGCTTTGAAAGTAGGAGGGGTTCAAAGAGGAAAAAAAAAAAAGAAAAACAAAATGCGCTTTATAAGTTGGAAAGCTTATTTTTCTTCTTGCTATTTTTCCATTACTCATTTTCATTTGCACTTCAAACATGATTTCTAGAGCTTGAGGTAACACTCCCATGACATTTTAAATCACTCAAAATGAAGCACAGACAATGAAGATCTAAAGAAGTGAACGGTGATAGTGTAATGATCAATAATGGGCAGTTCTACACTACTATTTGACTCGAATTCCACAATAAGAACACTGGAAGACTACCTTTGCTATTTTATCTAATCAACTATTGGAAACAGTGTACATAGTTCTCATTTGGTACCACATTTTGACAAAATGTTCATCAGCCATGTATGTATACACCAGTTTTCATTTGGTCCCACATTTTGATGAAATGTTCATGAGGCATGTATACACCAGTTTTCATTTGGTCATACATTTTGAGAAGTGTTCAGTAGGCCACATGTAGACACTGGATTTCACTTGGTCCCACATTTTGAGAGATGTTCACCAGGCATGTAGACACCGATTTTCATTTGGTCCTATATTTTGAGGAATGTTCACAAGGTGTTGTTGTTATTGTGAGAACTGTACTTCTAAGCAACCAAGCAACCAAGCTAGCTCCCTCACAATTGCACTGTACTGTATAGTAAGCAAGCTCCTGGCTCCTATGACATATGTGAATATATCTCTATAAGAGAATGTGACTTTTCTCACAGAAAAAGTCATGGCTCTTCACATGTGTGTGTGTGAGAGAGAGATAAACTTTATGGTTTCGTGTATTACATTAAAATGCCAATTTGCCCTTCGGTACTAATGCCACATATTGCACAAACTAAAACTAATTTTGATGCTTGATCTGAGTGTACTATATTGTCAAGGAGATTGATTGATACCTCATGCTGCACAAAACCTCAAAGGCGAACTCTTGCAGTTGCTACAAGTCTTAATGTTGCTAGATTTCAATGTACAATCAAAAGATTGATACCACAAAACCTCCAAAAAAATATTAGACCAGCAGCAGCACTTAATGTTGCTCCACAGTCTCTTTGGTATCTTAAGCAGCTCACGGCGCCGTGAAGGAAGTTAGTTGCGAATTGTTAATTGGTAGAGTTGAAGCTTGAAAATTCTGTGGCACCCGAGATGATGATGATGATGATGATGATCTAGTTCGACGCCGTGATTCTTTATTCTTTTGCCACCATAGTAGCTAGGCCCCGATCGATCATACCACATGTATTATCATTTTGAGCTCAATCGAACATGTACAGAATCCAGATCGACCAGCTGCTACGCTCGATCAGCAGCTGCATGTACTGTATGTCCAAGTTCTATGATTCTCCAAATTAATTCAAAGCATTTTTGTCAAGATGCGGTAAACAGAAGATGGGATTGTCGATTGATCAGCTGGCGCAGGTGGAATTATAAGCTGTAATTAGCTGAGCTCATGGTCGATGAGAGCTTTGACACACAGCATGAGTGCTCACTGGGGTGCTGTGATGATGATTAAGGTATGAAGAGCTGATTACCACACTGACATCTCCAGACCTCTGGGTAGTATTCTGTTTGCGAGATGACTTCGTGTGGACTGCCGATTGCAACGTGCACTGGTTTGCAAGGTGAACACACACCGCATTTCCCGCTGCAGGAGGGTAAAGATGATCCTGGTCCTGCTTGCAACGATCTCCTGCTCTTATACTTATAACTTGCTGAAGCTTCCCTCCGCCCATACGTATGTACGTCCCACGCTCTTGTTTGGCGTAATGCAGACCCCCTCACACTCTGCAACAACTCCCGAGGATGTTAGGCCGAAAACATCGAAAGACAGAGAGGGAGCGAGAGAGGGGAAAAACAAGTCGCAAACTCCTCGCATCTAATTAGACATGGTTTTCTTCATTCGCAGGTGCCTTGAGATCCAGTAGCCAAAATGATCAAACTCTAGTTCTTTACGGAAATTAGCTGGGATGATTTCCCACTCCGCGGGGTACGCGCACGAAGAATAGGTACCGAGAATTTCTGCGTCGGCGGTCTCGTCTTGATTTCTGGTGGCCAACGGAAACTGGCTGCAACTCGCTGATCGTCAAGTAGATGATGACCAGCTTGTCGAATGGTTTTCGTCTGTGTCGATATCTGGCCTGCTGCTGCAGCAACAAGGCAAAGGTCAAGAACTTTGTTAAGCTAGTCATGGTGTGACCCAACAAGGGCAGCTGCATCGCCTGGGGTAGCAAGCAACGAGGATGTGAGGCAAATGGAGCTGACGACAAGTCGACAATTGAGAGACAACAAAGGAGATGGTACTGTAGCTATCTTGGAACCACTCTGGCTAAGCGGGCTGCATGTAGATTCCCAGGCACGAACCCATACCAGCTGCTGGAGCACCACCAGGGGGTCGTCCGATGAGAAAACCAGGTGACACTGTCAACAGAACGAGCATTGCGATATAGAGCATTGTGATGGAAGAGAACCGGAATTGCCGACGGCGACTAATATCTTTTTTTCTGCCCGGTCCTCCAACTGACGGCAAAGAAGAGATCATGTTTACGCCTGCTGCAGCTGGTCTCTTCTAGTTGGCTCTTGTAGGGCCAACGTCGCGGGATGCTATGAGCTGAAACTGTCGTCAACACTTGAATCTTGAACTGATGTCAGGAGCTGGGCGGCTCATCATGTGCAGAATGTTTGGAGATGGTCACGAGCCACGCTCAACTGTACTGAAGCTTTTGAGCTCGACAACATCGTGTACTGCCTTCACTCGTTAGTGTCAGAGTACACTCCTCGTTCCTATAGAATGCTACTAGGGCCGGCTGTGGGTGGGAGAAGAATCTCTGGTATACATGTCAGCAGCCTCTGTGAAATGAGACCTAGTGATCTTCGTTAGAACGGTTGTGATGGAGATCTAGGCCGGCGGACTTCGACTTCGAGCTGCAGTTGGGACATCCAGGGGAAAATCAAAGGGATCAGTAGAGCCGAATCTTAAGAGTAGAGCTTGAACAACCCACAATTACTTCTCGAGTCTGAAAACTCCTTCCGACGAGCAAGTGCAGCATCGCCAAGCTTGTCACACAGGTAGCACCAAGATGTCATTCTTGGAGCAACCGAGCTGCTCTCTCGACAGATCCCTGCGGCCCCGGCTCTGATCTATAGTCCCTTCGCTACAGGAGATCAGCGGCAGCAAACATTTTCCCTGATCAAGCTTCTACGCTCTAGCTAGTCCTGATCTCTTCCTGCAGTTATGCCTAAATAACTCTCTCGCCTTCGATATTCCCGTTCACGTTCTGGAGCCTGCCAAGATAAAAAACTGAAGGATCCTTCTGGTTTTAGTACTGCATGTAAAGAAAATGCGCAAACGACCATGAATCTATCTGGCGACTTGCAGCAGCAGCAGCATCAGTAGATAAAAATCTCTAGTAAAGAACTCGACCTCGACACCCTGCAGCTCCGGCAAGCTGACCCCATAAATCTCTCCACCTTCCAGCTTCCTTGCTAATTCTCCCCACTAGTGAAACTTAGAGTGAAAACCTCTCCCCAAATTCAACTAGCTACCTCGATCAAGCTGAAAAATCCCCAAAGAGTTAATCACGAAAGTTTCCCTAAAATCACGATTACCCAAAGGTCATCTGCAGCCAAGACGAGCACCTGCACGTCTGTGTGCTGCAATACCGGCACCTTTCTCTAGTCTTCTATTCTAACCATTCTGCAGGAAGAAAACAAATCGCGAAAAGAACTGACGCCCGAGATGTGCAGCAGCATTGTGAGCTCCATCGAAGTTGCTGCTGTCGATTGAAGCAAATCGTGGATGGCGAGAGGATGACGACTCACTCACCACGGAGGGAGGAAGACCGACTGCACTCTATACGTGTGTGCGTATAGCAGACAAGGAGCAATGCCTGTCGGCCGATCGCCCTACCACCGCACAATCGGAGACCAACTCCCGTCGTGTGTCCTATCAGGGGTTATACTTTGACACGTGTCCGTTCATCATTGTGTGCTTTTTTAAAACGCTTATTTTTATCTTTTTTTACTTTTTCTTTTGTAGTTCTTATTTTCTTTTCTATAATTTTTATTTCTTTGGTTTTCCCGCCCCCTTTCCCAAAAAAAAGAAAAAAAAAGCCTCTCTTCTTTTTTCGGCTCTGTATTGTGAAGGTTGGAAAGAAAGTGCAGTTCAAGTTTCTTTACAGGAAGAATCCAAAAATAATTTATGGCAAAATTATAATAATAATAAATTATGGCAAAAGTTTCACCTATTCCTATTTTAGGTGGTAATAAGTATTTCAAATCCTCTCAAAGTAGTATGTACGTATGTAAGTATGTATACATGTATAATGTTTTGGATAATACTACGAATATATGTATTTTATTGGTAAAATTTTCTTCTCTTTATTTTGAACCTAATTTCAGATCCTAAAACCCACAGGCGAACACGTACAGAACGATGAATTTGAGTACCTCATTTGGGACCTGGGAAGCGGGGCCAAGGAGGGAGACGAAGACGAGCCGGGGAGCAGGAGGAGGAGGAGGAGGAGGTGCCCTTGCAGCGAGCACAATCCCGGTGATCGCAATGTTCAATTCCATGGCTAAATGTTTCCTTTCTCTGTCTCTCACCTTGTTTCTTAAATTCGACTCAAAAGTATCTGGATTCTGTTGAAATTTGAGGGAGAAATACCTTCTTTACATTTATTTTTTCTGGAATCATCTCTTTCTCTCTCTCTTCTCGGCGCCCGGTACCTAGTTGACGTCGAATCTTGGATCTGGAACGATTCCGAGAAGAGAGAAGAGAAGCTCTTTCATATTATTGTGCACATCTTTTTGGATGATTTGAGCAACATCATTGAGTGATTCGGTTCGAAATTTGTGTGCAAGAAGACTAGATCGCGCTCGTACAATTGGTGGTCCCAATGCTCAAACCGATGGTTAAGGTAATTGTTTTCCTTTCTCAGTGTCTCAGTCCCCCTTTCATGACATCAGGCTCAAAAAGATCTGACTTCTGTTTGATATTGAGGGAGAAAAGCCTTCTTTACATACTGTTTCTGGAATCTTATGATTTCGGACCTTGTCTTTGTGACATCGTGTTTGCTGCTGAGTATTCAAGATTGAATTAGAGCGAAGCATGTTTTTTATGCTTCATCCTTGTGCTTTCATTTTCAGACACAAAGGCAAAGCTGCAATAAAGCTGTCGGTTGTGTGATGCTGCCTTGTAGGCTGGCATTTTGTTCTATCCTTATTCTCGATGTGGTGAAGAAAGTTGATGTGCAACATAGCTCTGATTGGAACAATGATTTTGTGTTTAACCAAGTACTCTCATGGTCACATCAACAAAATCTGAGCATATACTTCTGATTGGAACAGTGATTCAGTGTTCAGATTTTTGTGATGTCAACATGTGAGTACTTTGGTCAGGAAATGGTCTGATGTTGGAGGTGGAGTGATGCAGCTGCAAAGCAGAAAGGATCACATTATTTTTGGGCAAAGGCAACCAACAGTGTGGAGGATGATCTCCAGGGCATGCTGTCACAAACATAACAGGCTCAGTTGGAGAATAGGCTTCTGTTCCAGCTTTTGTCCCTACTTCCTCTAACTACTTTGCTAGTGCAAAGCTATGGCAGCACTGTTGATGAAGTATCTTCATATTGCTTGCATCTTACAGAAGGATGCTGTTCTCAAATTTTTTTGTTTTGTAGGATTGTGGGATTGTGGGATTGTTGGATTGTGGTGCCAGACTTGTGCAGGGAAACCAATGCAAGGTAAAGGTGGGGTCAGAACACCAGGTTGGAACAAGTTCAAGGAGGTGTAATGGCATTTCTCACAAACTACTGCAGCACAACCACCAAAGAGCACACAGGCCACCTCTGATCTGTCATTCAGGCCAGTCATATTTGGTCCATCTTGCAAACCCTAAATGTGGCACAATGCCTGCTCAAAGAGATAATGACGGTCTAGTTTACTGTCTCAGTTTCCTCAAAGAAATGGCTCTGAGTGAGAGTGCTCCAGGCATGTGCTCAGTGCTGATGCCAGGTGGGATTGACAGAAAGATGACCCTCTATTTGCAGCATTAGCAGCTCATGTCAGTGGGAGAGTGGTTAGTATTCCAGAATTGCACAGGGCTGCCAATTCTAAGACAACATGGAATGCTATTCTCTTCTCCTTTTAAATCCCTGTTTCTGGTTCCTTAATTTGGTTAGAGTCATGCCAGAAGGTTGGCCTCTTTCAGCTTACAATCAGGGATTCTTCCACACACCCACTGACCTGAATCCATTTTGTCCGAAAGGAACCATGCACAATTTTTCTTGAACAAGAGACTCAGATTTCTTGTGCATGGTTGCAGTGAAGGCTGACACAATGCTTTCCTATTCCAGCACAACAGCAGAAAGGAACTTGGTCCACAATCTCCAGTGACACTTGTGACCATGTCTAAGGTACATAATGAAGCATGGGCTGGGGTTATAGAAGTGCAGAATCATATGATGTCACTGCTGCATGGAGAATCACTTTGGGAGTAGCTATATTTTGACAGACCGCATCATGCATTTGAAAGTGCAGATAGAAGCAGCATTCACTGTCTGACTATGGGAAAGAGGTTGGCATGAGTACCAAAAGCAATTGATGAAAGAGTTTGGAGGACTGAAGTGCTCTCACTAAGCAGAACCAGCCTGAGGGTCACTTTTAAGTGGTACCTGTTTAAATATGAGCTCTGTTGTTGGACTGATGCATCCTTCATAGATTGGATCTCAAGAAGGTGGATGCTTCCAAGAAGAATGGGAACCTCAAGGTACAGACAGACACAGCTATTGTATCACTGCAGCATCAAACTGGACACTTATCTGTGAACTGATCCCAGGTTGAGGGGCAGAACATGCTTCCAAGCCTAGCAAACCCACAACATAGCAGTCAAAGGCAGAAGAGGCTCACACAAAAGAAAACCATTACCAACTGGTCTAGTTCTGGTCAACTAGTTAATGCTGCCTTCAAGGGATGTTGGACCCTTGAATCACTCAGGAGATAGTCCCCAATAATGCTCCCATGGAATTCTGTGGCGATGATGTCATACAAATCCTTTGAGTCCAACTTTTCCTGAAGTTTTGTGGACCTGAAGAAATTTGCAAGATTGCTGAAAGCTCCAGAGAGTAGGGTCATTGCTACATCACCTGGAGGCTGCAACACTGGATCAACAATTGCAGTTTACCGTTTTTCGTACTTCACTGCTTAACCTGGTCTCCGATTGGAGTCCTCCTCTCTGAAGCAGACAATTATATGTAGACAACATGAGCACATGAGGTTCACAAAAATATCCTTTGTAAGCTGCTAACATAACAGTACTTTGGCATCCCATTTGGACATCGTCCAGACAGTGCTTTCCTCCACAGCTACTTTGGAGACTTGTTTTGTGGAACTTGAACTTAACACAAGGAGCTGACACATGCCTTGCAGAATGAGTTGAAGAGAAACTGTGCACTTGGAACCAGTGGTTACATGACATTTCCAAGATGGCCTGGTCAGTCATGACTCCCTCCCCACAACCATGTAAGTACCTTGCCAATTGCAATCTTAATTGAATAGTGATTTCATCATGTGAGGTTCAGACATGTGAAAGTTTTCACATGTAGAAACAATAGTATCCATCACCATGTACCCTTTTGGATACATTCATGTATAAGTAGTTCTACTAGCCTTTACATACTGAATACACATATGTATTCAGTTAACATGGAAAGACACTTGTATCTAAGAGATGCAATCGTTTGTATCTATCTCTCTTCTATATAATAGAGTTCATGCTATAAAGATAAAAATTCATATGAAACATGTCTCATATTCTAATATGGCATCAAAGCAAACAAATGATCCAATGCATTAAGGTATATGTAATCCAAAAAGATGTATTTCTTTGTCAAGTTTGAATTGCTTGTCTTTAATACCATTGTTGTCGCAAAAATGAAAGAGTTTGATATGTTGAGTACATATTTGTTACTCTTAATCAAATTTCTTGAAGAGAAAAAGGAGAAATTTTGGAAGCCACCACATGTAACAACATGGTAAATAGATCACACTTAAGCAAAGAATCTATGAATGTTTCAAATATAATCTTAAATTTAAGCCAATTTGATCCATAAATTATGGCACATCATCCAAAAATTGAATTGAGCCATATCCAAAAATTTGAACTTATTTTCACATTTGGAAACATAGACTTACATTATTATTCAAATTTGAAAATTTATGGTCCATCATCAATGGTATGGAGACCATACTTGTGGCACCCATAGGAGGGGCAACAGCACTACCTACCACATGTGTAGGAAGTATAAGTAATTGGAATCCGTGAAATACTTTTGCACTCACAATTATTAAGAATTGTTTAGATAATAGTGTAGTCTCACATTCAATTTAAAATTACAACAAATGGAGCTTGGCAAGAATTAATAAGGTTATTTGAATCTCAAGATGCAACAATAAAAATGTTTCCAAGAGACAATTTACAAACTTTGAAAATGAAAGTGAAAATGTTCCTAAACACATCCATACATGTCAATCAATGTTGGAACAATCATCAACTGCATGAGCATTCATATTTCGAGTGAATGTACTTCTTTAATTAATGAGAACTATGGCTCCTAGCTATTGAACTTTTATTATTTCCATGGTAAGACAACCCAACATAACATTACAATGAAAACTTTAAATATTAGGTGAAAGCACACTAAGGGTGAACCACTTTTCACCCAAAAAAGTGATGTATAACAAATATTTTAGTACACAGTAAATTAAAATCTTGATGGTATCCTTTGGCTATCCTAAACACAAGCAAAAAACTTTAAAATTTGCATAACAACATTTTGGAACTCAAAGTTCACTTTGAGACAAAATTAATTTTGATCCAACAATTAAATGAAAAGGATTGGATAAAATTAATGTACATACAATATATAACTTACAGTTTTTCAACCACCACAAAACCTCATCTTTGTGGTTCATGAAACATTACCAAACAAAAGAAAATTGAAAAAATAATGCAATGCCCATCTATAAAAGCTCCTCCTCTTTGATATGGTAGTGGTTTTTTTTGTAAAAACAGATATTATTATGCATTTATTATTCAAAAATGCAAAAAACACTTTTTTTTTTAATGAAATTTCATCTAAAAACTTTAAATCTCTAAATGGTCCTAGATTTAATTCATGTATATCAATATCATACACAATAAAAAAAATTCACCCAAGAATTCCATTCATAACCTTAGTTTTGAAATATATATACAATTTTTTCAAACTTTGTGACATGTATTATTTTGTCACAAATATATTCCATACATTCAAGTTTTTCATTGTTTGTTGGATTTGTTTAAATAATTGATTAGATTAAACCTAAAGTTAATCAAATATACTTGAAACAACCCAAGATAATTCAAGATGTGATGCCCATACAATACCAAAAAAATTAATTGCAAAAAAATAATACTTGTGACTATAATTTTTGGGGGGTTTAGTGTGCTTATGCCCTAGTATATCCAACAATCTATCAATGTTATACATTGGAAAAAGACCTTATAATTTAAGAACAAAATATCAAAATACAATGAACACACACTTTTAATTCTTCAAAGGAAAAAATCTAAGCCAAACTCTCCTAATGTAAATAATTATAAATACAAATATAAATCAGACATTAAAAGGAAATTCAAATGTTTTTGTGCAAGAAAATTAACCATGCAATAAAATATTGTAATTTAAAATTGCAAAAGATAAAACAATTGCAATTCAATCCAACATAGTTACTCGAAATAACAAATTATATGTAGTTATTATGATTATTGAGGATGGGAATGATAATTCATGGTATTTAGATACCATAACCACAAATCATGTCACATGACATTGAATCATTTCTAACATATAATAAATGGGGAAATGAGCAACTTGTGTATTTGGGTGATAACTCTACACACCAAATAATTGGACAAGGCAATGTGTCCATAAAGTTGAATAATGGCCAAGTTAAAGAAATAACTAATGTTTACATGTGCCTAAACTTTAGAAGAATTTATTCTTTGCAAAGCAATTTTATCAAGCAAGCGGAACAATTGTTATAAAATTTAATAATTATAATCATACTTCACATCAAGACATCACAAGCAGATAAGACACATCATTTATATAAAAATTATTTTATTTTATTTTTTGTGCCATTTTTACATTTTGAAGCCCACATATTTTGCACAAACATATTTTTTGTGATTTTCACAAAAAAATTATTGATATTTCATGATATTGTAGGTTTGTGATATAAGAAATCCTAGTTGAAGTTCAATAGTTGCAATGAGTTATCTCCATCATGATGAAATTCTAAAAGAGTGCATGGGTTTATAATTGGCTTAGGTTATAAACTTGTTGAATTCATTGGTGTAGTTTGTGTGTGGCCCAGAACATCTAAGGGCACCACAAACTTGTTATGGCTTCAAACTTCCATGATAATCTAGACACTAAAGTTTAGGACCCAAGGACCTCAAAAAGGTTTTAGGTAAAGAATACAAAAAATGTTGTGTTTTGCACTCCTTGTCTTAAGGTTGCAAAAGCATAGGTTGCCTATGCATAAAGGTGCAAACAAAATACAATGAGCCAACATAATTACTTTAGAATAAAATTACATGTCCTTTTTTTTAAAAAAAAACATTTTCATCCAAATGAATTTTAGAACAATTTTTCTTGCAATTTGTTATAATAAATGTTTATAGTTGTTTTAGTACATGACATGTTTTTTTTTTATCATTTTTTAATAATATAAATTTTTGAAACTATTCTGATTCCTTGTAAATTTATTGTTTTATCTATGAAAATGATAAAAAATTTAGATCATAACCAAAAATTCATTTTTAACATTTTGATGTTTATAATAAGCTACAACTTCTTTTAATACATCATGTAGATTATACCTCATTTATACATGGTAAAGGACTTTCAAAGTTCTAAAATTCTAGATCAATTTTGGAAAGTTTTTTGAATTTTTAAAGTTTTAGAAATCCACATATTTTAAGGTATGAGTGTTTTTTCAATGTGGCTAATAGGACCTTATCTTCTTAATTTTTTTCCCATCAAATGTGTTTTATTATATAAGTCCTTTTTATAGTCCTTTGCAAAATTGACTCCTATTTAACACCATAGGTGTTCACTTTCAAAGGTCTTAAATCAAAACTCAAATTTAAAATTTCATCAAATGGATTTTTTGTTTGAATTCTTTTAACATTTACATGAATGAAAAAGCAACAACTTGCCATGATTGCTATGGCTTCAAATGGAAAAACATAAATATCTATCCAATTTAACTATTTTTCTTTGCAATCCGACAACCTTTATGGTTCATTAGATTGTGACTACACCCATAAACATAGGCTACAAAAAAAAAAAATGATATGAAATGACGTTATGAAATGCTAAAGTACCTAGCATGCAATGTGCCTAAGTTTTTTTTTCAATGCTCACAAGGTTTAAACATGGACATAAACTTGTTTCATCTGTCCACCAATAATGGTTTTTTTTCCCCGGTTTTTAACCTTTTGTTCTTTTTATATGTGTTTGGAAATTGCTCAGGTAAAATACAAACCTTGACAAACACGTGTGATGGTGGTTTTGTTTCATGTTTTAGGTTTCCATGTTTTTCAACTCTTCATCCTTTAACAATTTTGTTTGGCTCACAAAAAATTTCATGTCTTTGTGCTTTCCTTTTCTACCTATGCATAAATAATACAATGGTGTTGGCAATAGTCTATGCACCCAAATTTGTCACATGAAAAAAGAACCCTCAGCAAGTTAATCTTGAATTCATCTAAAAGCCCAAAACAATCTTTTGGTACATTTCTTCTTCCTTCCGGTTTTCTTGCAACTTCATTCAAAATATCAAGGTGCATTTCATTTCATATGTTATTGTTTTCATAGATGTTTCTTCTATGTCCTCTCTTTCATGCAATATTTTGCAAGTGTTTGGTATGTCTTCTCTTCTTCCTTATAATGTCTTGCAACTTTGCAAATACTAGGATGCATGTAATTTGTGTCCCCTATTGTTTTAGCTGATGTTTCAAATATGTTTTCTTTTCTTGCAATTTACAATTCTTTGGTATAATGTCTTTTTTTCTTTTTTGCAATTTTTTGTGACATTCTTCATAGACAAAATTATGTGTCATTTACATTTGCTATCATTTTATAAGCTTTTAATATTCATCTTTTCTTGCACTATGGAACTTTTTGGTACATGTCTTTTTTCTTCCTTGCAATTGTCTTACAACTTCATTTACATCTATTGTTGTTTTATGGATGTTTTTGGTGTATTTTCTTTTTATGCTTTTCAATTTCTTCATCTGCAAAAAAAATTAAAATAAAATAAATTAAGGTGGGAGACATGCCAATTGGGATAGACATGGTGGCAGATGTCTAGAACATGTTGGTAAATGAGGCCTCTTTTAAGTCCATTTCAAATGCATTGCAAATTAGCAACTCAAGGAGATTACAAATTAAGGTCCATGACTAGGGCATTGGGTCATCATTTTCAAATGTTTTGTCACATGAATGTTGATGAAGTTTGTAGAAAAATAAAAAAGTTGTACTACCCATCCATGAACTTATGCTGAAGATAACTCATATCCTTTGAGAACAAAAAAAATCGACCTTGCACACAACATTTTTTAGAAAATTGACCTTGTTCAAAACATTGAACACAATTACTCGCCACGTTCAACTTTTAAAAACATAAACACCCTCCACCAATGGCTAATTATGTGGGGAAACATCTTGCACCAACAAACTTAAATGCTTAATTGCTTCAAAGAAAAATAATTGTGAACCTTGAACAATCATTTTGCAAAAGAAAATTGGAGGCGGGGATGGATGTTAAGGCTTGCCCAAGATAGTGTTACACATAATCTATACACAAAAGCTTTTCGTGAAAGGGTAATTTTTTAAAGGTAGACTTGTCAATTTGCTTCAAGTAGTTTAAACTCTCAGCTACCTAGACATTTTTTAGGCTACCTAGGACTTAAGCTCAATGGTATGTGACCTACATGGCATGGTTTTTTTGGTATTTTATATCTAGGTTCCAACCCAATGGTATGCAAGTGAAAGTCTAGCTGCCCTCTACCACTAAACTTAACTTTGGCATGCCAACAACTTGTTGAGTTAAGTCTACTATTGTGTTTCAAAAAAAAACAAAAACATTAAATCAAGGGTAATATAAAAAAAATTAAAATTGTAGCTCATTCCAAAATAGGATGGCCAACTTCTAAATGTGACATATGTCAATTTCAAAACATAATTTTACATGTCCAAGATTTGTAACTATATCTAGAAAGCACATTAAATCCATAACATTTCTTCTTAACATGAGAAGTCATCTTATTTTTTGGGTTGGTTCTAGCATTTTTCATAAAGGCCCGTAGGTTTTTCTATTGTGCAAATAGTAGGATCTCGGCCATAAGATATGGAAACAATCTTGGATAAGTCATTACACATAATAAGGCCTTTAGATGGGGGGCATCATTTGTAATCAACACTTGCCCTTAACAACTACCTAATAACGCCCCCCTCCATGGGCCTTACATACCACAAAAATTGCCACGTTTTAATGAAAGCAATGTTATCTTGCTTTTGAAAGATCTAAGGGTAGAATCACCCATCATCAAACATGTACTCTATCATCAAACAATTCCAAATTTTTTTCATTCCTTAACCAAATTAAGTGAATTTTATGTCACTGGACGTGCAAATTGAAAAGCTACAAATGTTCATGTTTTTTCAATGACAGAAATAAAGGAGAAATGAAAAAAACACTATAAGAAGATGAGTTTTTTTCTTGTTATTTTTTCATTACTCATTTTTTTTTTGCATTTCAAAGATGAATTCTAGAACTTGAAGTAGTGCTCCCATAACATTTTAAACCATTCAAATAAAACACATATGATGAAAATATAAATAATTGATGAATATGTATCATTATTAAGTTATAAGTAATTGTTTTTATAGTCATAATATAGTTGAACAATAGTACTTTAGTAGTGGTGCATTAGTGGCCATACTAACCATATCAATGGGAATCATAATAAAAAATCTGTTGTAAATGTATCCCATAACGGGTGGTGGAGATGTGGACACATGGCATAATCACATGTATGTACATTGTACACTAATTGCAACATAGTTGCTGCTTTAGTGACACATTTATAATAGTTTTACAATAGTTGCCACATGCAAATACAATGCAATTCCTAAAAAAGTCATACATGGTTGACTATTTATGTATGTACGATGTGTATAAATTAGCATATAGAAAACCCATTTTCAACTCATTCACAATTATAATACAATTGATTGATTTTATGACATAGCAATTTATTTATTAACACACCACATTTCTAAAGGGATAGTGGCACAGTAATTGTAATACCCAAGGGTAATTGCATAATAGTTATATGCGAGTTGTTTTTTGAGCTTTAGTTACATGGTAATGTGGTTTCACAGAACATGATTTTTCATAGTGAAAAAAATAAAATGAAGAAACCATTCAAATTTTGATGATGTAACTTTTGAAGTGTGCATATGGTTATAATATGTTAGATGAGGTGGTGTTGTCACATACTAATCAAAAACCAGCCTTGAACCTTAATATGAGGATCAAGTTTACCTGGTTGGGTAGGTAATTAAAAAATTTAATATTAGTTAGATTTGGTAGTTACATTAATAAGTATCTAAACATTGTAGTTGAAATGGTGGATTATTAATCATGTCTTAATTTGCATTGAAAACTCAAAACTTGTTAAACTTTTAGAAATTTTCTCATGTATTTATTTTGATATTTCCTCTTGTTTGATACATGTTAATGCATTCTATTGGTTTTACATTGAAAACCAATTGGGGAATTGTTTGAAAAATAATTTCTATTTTTTGTTGTTGTGAGAACCATTCAAGTAGTGTCAGTCAAAAGTGATTTGTGAAGAGTTTAAAAAATGATAGGAAAAATGTATACATTCGCCATGTTTAAAGCTAACAAACTTGAGGGGTCTTTTAATTATGCAATTTGGAATGTCAATATGAAGGTGATTATGATGAAAGATAAATTATGGAATGTTGTTTAACCTACAATTATGTCTCTTAGGATGTTTATTGGAATGTCTATTAAAAAATTTACTAAGATGTATATTGGAATGTCCAATAACATTACAATTACACATTCATTAATTGTTGTATAGATTATTGTTTTTAATGATCTAAAGAACCAAGCCATGAAAATTTTGTTCTTGTTAATGAAAAATGACATAATTTATTACATAATTGACCAAGATGAACCAAGTGCTTGTTGGACCATGCTACAACATTTATTTGAAACAAAAAAATACCATTGAAGGACAATTTTTCTTGTTAAACAAATGACATGTTGTGCATGGAAGAAAGAATGTTAATTGAAAAGCTTTTATGAGGTGTGAAAGGGGTGATCACATTTGTGAAAATTGCAAGAGAAACTACGAATGATAATATCACAATGCATGTCATATTGAATACATTCCTCACTAGTTATGAAAGATTCATTTAATCTATCATTGGGCAAGACCAACTACCTTCTTTGATCAATTGGTTGTAAAATTACACATAAGATACACACACACCCACATCATGAATTTATAAACTTCTTCTTACACATGTAACACAACTTATGAAACATGGGGTCACAATTTTACTTGATATTTGTGGGATTGTAGAATCCAATGAAAAAGAGGAAAAAACAAGAAGGGATTTCACATACTATGTACATGATGATAGTGTTGTTATACTAGAGTTTGCAAGAATAACATGTTTAAAATGTCAAAAAGCCAATTGTTGGAAGTTAGAAAAGCTAGAAGAAGAAACATCTTTTAAAAGTGTGGTTCAAGTATATGGTGTTTTTTCAGATGAAAATAGAGGTTCAATAGCAACAATGAGTTTAAGAATTCAGGTTCAAGTATGTGGTTTTTGATGAAAGCATGAATGTAGCAACAAGGTAAGTAATTGGGATTCAAATATGTGCTTTTGGTACCAAAAGTGTTGGATGAATCTCTACACCCAAGGAAAAAAAAACTATACATAAATAGAGATGAGGTTGTGATAGGGTGGGTAGGTAGTAGAAAGGATGGAATGTTCAAAATGCTGCAATTTGCTCATATTCTTTGTGTATGTCTTTTTTCACAAGAAGTGGGAATGAGATTTGCATATGTGATATATTGGTAGTAGAAGGGATCGCAATGCAATGTGCATATTATTTATGTGTGTTTTTAAAAAAAAATGAAGATTAACTTTTGAGTGTATTTTGGAATTGGGATTTGTGGCTTGGAATGAAGTGGAAGTGCATAGGGACCATGTTATGATAGGAGGTTTTTTTTTCTCATTGTTCATGATATACATATCACACTCTTTGGATACAAGTAGTTTCCAATATCACCTTACTTAAAATTGCAAATCTTTCCAAGCTTTTTATTACTCATTATCTATGTCATAGTTCATCCATGTAATTCATACATACGACCAATTGCATTTTGGTCAATAATTTGATAAACACATAATTTTATCAATCATAAATTGTTATCAATATTGTCAATTACATGGATATAATGTATATTGATATCATCAATTATGTGAAAAAATAATTATTCATGCTCTTCACATTAAGAAAGAAAACCTAGCACATTCCTTGTCCCCTTTGCTTAAATATGGGCTTTATATATTGAATATAATTATTGATTATATATTGAATGCATATATTTATTGAGGTTGATATAAACCTTGCATCCTAGGGCAAGCACGAGTACATGTTATCCATTCATGTGGTAGCTGTTTGCATCCATATAAAAACATTCATCCATATGAAAGACTTTTGTGCACATTCATGTCAACACGTTCATCCTAATGCTCATGTTAGGTGCATGAAGGTAGTAGTAAATTGGTGATTTTGAGTAAGTGAAAATAATGGGGGGTCAATTTTCGGTGGCCTTGTTATTTGGTATAGGAAAAGGGTATTGAAAGGGTATGAAGATAGACCTTTTTCTTCCTTAATCCTATCATAGCATGGACCTTAGAAAACATGTAAGGCCATGGACAACCTTGTGTGGATGAAAATTACATGTAGGGTTAAGGCCTCTTGAGGCCTTATTGAAATAAGGGGCCTAGGACAAGGCCATAAGGGTGCCAAGGTGCCCTCCAAATACACTTAGGAAATTTCACGAATACAAGGTGCCCTCCAAATACACTTAGGAAATTTCTCCCAAGTGCTTGATAGGCACTTAGAAATTACAAAGGGTTGTATTTATACTTAACCCTCAATTAGCCTTCATATTGACCTAATCATGTGATAACAATCTTTAATCAAAACTAACCAACAACTAATTGAAAAATTTGAAACCAGTCCATTCCAACTGTTTTTTTCGTTTGGACATTAACCAAAACCCAAAGGTTCTTAGTTCTTACCCATGATTGGATTTAGCCAGATTTGGCTACAGGTTTGAGAGGGAATTTAGCATTATTAAATGGCAACTGGTTTTTATAGCCTGTCTAAATAATTAAACACACTAATTTTTAAAATGCTACCAAACTGAAATCAAAGTCCAAATGTGGCGAAATTTTAGTCCAAATGTGGCGAAATTTTTTCCAGACCTTTTTTCTTTTTTTTTTTTTTCGAAAATTTTCCATTTTTCCAAGGAAAAAAAGGGGAATATTTTGACAGAATATTTCTGTTTTAGTTTTATTTGAATATATTTTTGTCATTTTGGCGAAATTTTGCAACAAAAAGAAACGCTGGTTCTTTTTAGAAAAAAAATGAACCCAAAGTTTTCTTGTTACAAGTGGAGATATTACCAGAGGCTGTAGTGGCTGATGCATAACCGTGGTTCTCAATTTTTAGAGAAAAATCAAATATCCACCTGAAACTGTCGGGTCTTTCCCGGTTCCTTCATTTAACCCGTAGGTTCCTTGAAGTATTTTTTGAGATACCCGGAACGAAGAGTTTTTTGAATCTGATTCGCTTCGAATAATTGGACCCGGAGGTTCTTCTATCCAGAAATGTTTCAAATAACCGGATCCGGAGGGTATTTGAAAATACCCTCCCCACGTTGGTGCACGCCGGTCTTTCCGATTAGGGTTCCAAGTTCGCACTTTTGACGCTCATTGACTTGCTGGCGCAGCAGGGCTTCGCGAAGTCGAGGAGCGGAGAACCTCGTGCGTGATCGGGGGGAAGTCGTCGTCGTCGTCATCTATCCACGAGAGAGGAGAGGAGACGAAAGAAAGCAAAGCAAAGCTTGGAAATTTTTTTTCAGGAAGAAAGTTCAAAGAGGGAAGAGGAGAAGTAAAGAAGCAAACCAAACCAAAGCAAGGAGAAGTAAGTTTGAAGGCTTCTAAGTGCAACGGAGCAGACAAGATTGTTTTTTTTTGTCTCAGCCATGGATTGCTCCACCAGCTTTAGTCGGACGTGCATCGCACTTACTTTGTGTGTTTCTATCTTCTTCTTGCAAGTCTCGGCTGAAGGTAATAGATTTTTTTTCTTTTTTTTTTTTTAAGTTTTATGTTTCTGTGCTTCTTCCTTTTGGATTTGATGGCTATGCTTAGAGTCTTCTGTGACCTTATTCTTTTACTAGAGTGGCAGGGAAGGGAAAGTCTTGTTAGGGTTTCGAGCAGTAGAGAAAGGGAAAGTTGCAACACGATAAGAACTGTGTTTTGTGTGGAGAGCGAGAGACAGACACAGACACAGAGAGAGGGGGTTTGCTTCCAATGGAATTTTCAACTCATGCGGGTGTGGCGTCATCATGAGGATGAAGCTGCAAAGGTCTTTAAGAGTGAAGTGAAGGTTTGTTTTGACATTTTAGGCAATAGGAGGAATTGGAGAGCAGTGTACTACTCAGTCTCACCATGATATTTGAAGCAGTGAAATCCTTCTACCAGAGAAAGCGATGAAAGGGGGAAAGGGAGCGCTTGGTGTATTGCTCAATTGTAATGATCATGACTGATGATTGTCTGTGGGGCACACAACTCTACAGGATGCTTCTGGATAAGCAGCTGTCAGAACAGATGGATGGGAGGGTGTGGACCTGGGTATACACAAGTGGAGACATCAAATGATTGCAAGGGCCTGTGTGCAGAGCCCCACTACCCATCATGCCCGCCCTTCTTCACCCGCTTTCAATGTTGCAAGGAAGGTCTGACTCTTTACCATCTCTCAGATTCTTAAGCTTCTAGGTAGTGTTTGCATGATTTCTTGAACTGTTCAATACTCACCTCCCTGTTACTCTTTTTGGCCTTCACTTGGAACTATGATGTATTGACTAACTGACAGTGGGCTTGGAAACAGGCAAGGCAACGGAACATGCAGACTGTAGTCAGTGTCCAAACAAGGTGGATGTTGGAGATGAGTGGCTTTGTTGTGGCGATTGTTCCGAGCCTCAGATTACAGACACGGATGCCAGGGTTGGCTTCTGCCAGACGGGTGCTACATTGGGCTCTCAATTGAAACCACGAGGTCAGCTGCTCTCTCAGTGTTGACAGCACGTATGTGATCTTGTTCTATGACTGTTGATATTGCCAGTCTGGTTGAATTGAGGTGCAGCCCTTGAGTTAGAGTGGAGATGAGTTGAGCTGAGATGGTGGAGGTGAATTCACATGCCTAGCATGCACTATCGTCCTGGAACCTTTTCAGAAGTTGCCATAAGTTGTTAACCCAAGTCTTGGGTCAAAGAGATTCTTAACCTGAACCATCACCTCCTCCTTAAACCATCCCTGGGTGTTCCTAGGGATGGGACCTCAGCCCCTGCCCTGCTTGCTACACTCCCTTGTTGCAACCAGATCACTCTCTGTGTAAAGGACTTCCAAGATTGAGACCTTTTGACATACCTTTTTGACATGAATAGAATCTTTGTGACTGGAAATGGAGCTTGAAAGAGTTGAGCACATATTTTGCAATCAACTATGGATGATATGGTTATCTGCTGAATGTGGGAACTAGATCTGCAGCTGTTGGATCAGTATAATACTTGCATTCTCACCTTTCAATTGTGGATTAGCCAATATCTCCTTGCCTTTTTCCATATTGTGTGCAGTTCCTAAAGCACAGAGCTGGGTTCCCTCTAAAGAAATGATGACATCAATTTCAGAGAGGGGCCCACCTGGATGAGATGTGCTTTCTAACATGTGAGCCTCTTCAGAGCAATCACTCAACAAATTCTTCTCAGTGGTTTCTGTGGCAAATTCATCAAAGCCCTAATTATAAGTTTAAGAATCCTCCTTCCTTCTGTTTCTCTATTTGTTTTTATCTATGGGACCTCTGTTCTTTGTACCACAAGAACAATGCATTTACACAGATTTGTGAAATTGATACATTAGCTTCTTGCAACAGAGGTTGTCAGATGGAGCACAAGCGAGTGGGGAAAATGTTCAACTGGCTGTGGGGGAGGTTTGAGAAAGCGGCATGTCAAGTGTCTCCGTTATGTTGAGCATGCCCTTCACCTGCCAGCTGTTGTAAATGACAGTGAATGCCCAGCTGCCACAATGGTACTATTTTTGCTTCTCTAACTCTTCCATTCTTCTACCATTTCTCCAACTACCTTCTGACCTGTCTGAAAGTTATCAAGGTTGTATATGGGCTAGCAGGTATCCAGCCAGGGTCTTCAGTGAAAATGCATCTATGTAGACTAAAACTGAGAGCTCATTTCTGTGGCAGCCTGCACGGGAAGAGGCCTGTAACTTGACAGCATGTAGTGGTACCCGGCCGCATCACAAGAAAAGACGGCTGCCAATCTGGGCAATTGTGTTGATCAGTTTATTCACCATAGCTACAGCAGGTGGATTGGCATTTGCTGGTTATCTGTTGTACAAAAGGTGCACTTCCTTGCCCTCAATGAGTGAGAAACTGTCACTGTGATTTATACGGCTAGTTGAATAGTTCATTTTGAACTAATTCTTCCCTTCTATGCATTTCCTCTTCCCTGTTCTTAGTCCTTATTGGGAGTATTTCTTTTACTCAAAAGGAAACAAAAATTCACCTGGTTCCTGTTTTGAATTGAGAATATGGAGATTTCTTCATTCGCATGAGAGTATTACTAGCCATGGACTTCTTTCAGAACTTTTTTCTCTTCTTAGGAAAAGCAATCTGCTCCTAAAGCATCTGCAATGGTTTCATACAATATTTTCTCAGAAAGTGTCTTCTGGTGAATTTGCTTTGTTGCAGGAGGACTGAAAATTCAAACCATGGATTTGTGTATGTAATGCTGGAGGGATACTAGTGTGTTAAGACACCTGCTCTTCAATTATGGTACTGCGCTCCAGCGAAATCTGGAAGAAGTCAGCCTGTGAAGACTTTGTATGGTACAAAACAATAATAGTTGGGTGTCACCAGATTAAATCATCTTCGAAGTTACTTACAGCATGTGTGTGCTCCCTCTACATGGCTTCCTAATGTCTTTTGAAGACCTATAGTTGGAACCATTGCTCATAACTTGGTCAGTTCTTGACATTGAACTGTGAGGTGGAGTCGCCACAGAGGAACCTCCCGTCTCAGAATCAGAATCTTTAGGAGGATAGCGCATGCTGCATGAAACAAATAGCATTGGATGTATATGTAATGGATTCTTTTTGGGAGAACTCAGAATAAATTTATTACATAGTGAAGTGCCCTATGTTTGATGATGATCTTGAGAATTTGATTCAATGGACTACACTTCAAATTCAATGGACTACACTTAAAATAGACTTCAAAGCAAAATTTGAAAAGTGATGAGAAAGGAAGGATGCAGATGAACAAAACTGTGAAAATAAATTTTAAAAATCAACAACTCCTGCACACAAAGAAAAAAAGCAAAAAAAAAGAAGTTGTCATGAACTTTGTTTGAGTGCGATCGACCTCACGAGCTTTGCCTTTTGACAACACCTTAGAGGTAAAGATAGAAATATAGAAAGAAAGTGGAAAAAGTAACTGGAATTTTTTTTTATAAAAAATTTTAATTAAATTTTTTTTAAATTATATATATACATATATGGATGTTTCTTTTAGTAGGGGAAGGTTTTGCTACCCGGACCTTTTTTAATTTTTGACCCCTCCCCTTGGCCTACCAACTTCAGAACAAGACCTTAAATCCAAAATGTTCGGATAGCCAAACCTTCTCCTATACCCAACAACTAACCACCCACTCGCCCGCACCTAGGCACTAACTATCTATGCCTTTGTGCTCATGTACTAATTTTCCTTACTAATCACCTATGTCCCCCCTACTTAATAGCCATCTTTGTGCTCCCATCTACCTACTAATCAAATACCTATTTAATCATGACCATCTAGTTACTTATTAACCATCCACCACGACTTGTGTCTACCCTAACATTGTATTTGCCTATGCACTAACCACCTATGTGCCCACTACTTAACAAGCACCTACTTAATCATAGTCATTGATTAAGTAGGTGTAAGTATTATACATTTGTGTGAAATATTGTAGTACCTTTACCATTCCGACATTTTTTGAAGGGGTTTTTTTTTTTTGGTTCATTTTTTCACCTAGTTAGTTGAAACAAAATTTTCCTTAGATTCTTACAATTGAGGTCCGGAAAAAAAATGCCAAGTATAGTGTTTGGTGGTTTTCTTTTTGTTAGAGGACCACTGACTCAAGTGTTGTAATAGTATGAGATTTGAGGCATTTTTTTTAAATTTTAAGATTTAGACGCCTTATAAAAGGCATAAAATTATATATATATATATATATATATATATATATATATATGAATATAATTTTAAAACTTGTAACAATTACAATGTTAAAATATTACAAAATTGAAAAAACAACAACAACAAGAGAACACAAACAACAATTTAAAATGGGACCTCAAAAAGAAGACCTTAATGAAGGTCCTTCAATTTGGGATCTCAAAATCCCTGACTGATGACTATCTTCTATAACTTCAATTGATTTTGGTTTTCACCCACTTCTCAAATCTCCATTGTCAAAAAAGGCGGCATCATTCTTATTACTGCTTAGAAATGACTTGATTGCTTTAAACAATAATATATGGGGAATGGAAAACTTGTACCATTCCTTTTATGGCACCTAAAAAACCCAATTATGAAAATTTTATCAAATCTCTCACCTTTTTTAATATGCAAATAAAATTGCTAAAATTAACCAATACAATAAATCTCACAACATCACAAAATTAGCATTCAATGATTTAGTAATGAAAGTTGTGCACAATTTGTTTATTCATAGGTTTGTATGTTTTGCACACGAATTATTGTGCATTGAAAACAAGTTTGACAAACAAATAAATGTGCTAACAAATGAAATACAAACTTATGAATGAACAAATTACACATCATTCCATATATCCATGTGTTAGATATGTTTTCAACATGACATTTGTGTTTCAAATGTACAAATCAATGAATAAACAAACTTTGCATAATTTATATTATTAAATCGTTAAATGTTAAGTTTGTCATGGAACCCATTATTATCATTAATGTACCACTTACTTACAATACTCAAATATTACAAAAGAAGAAAAACACAAATATAACTTGAAGAGACCTTTAACCTTTGTAACCAAACTTGAGGTTAATTATTTACCATATTTGAAGTTTAGGGTTAAGGAGATATCATCCTAGTTGATTGTCAAGGTGTTGATTCTCTCTTGTGAGAATATCTATGGTTCTCTAGCATGACAATTTTCATAAGGGGTGATAACCTCCAATTTTCACAATGAAAAACTACCTAAAATTGTAGACAAATATTATGGGGATTTTGATAGCCACCTAACATTGGTGTAAACATATGAAGATATTGCACACTTTGGCATATTATGTAATTTGGCTATTGCATCTTTTGCCATACCCAATTGAGGTTTGTATAAAAGCGTAAGTAGTATTACAAATTTCACCAAGCATAATGTTAACTTTTAGAAAAATGAAGGTATTGCAAAATATGCAACATCATTGAATTAAACACATTTTAAACAAACATTGTAAACATTAATCACTAGTGTAAATATTACGAAACCATATACTTAAACCCAAAAATTGAAGAGAAACACAAATAACACTTCATTGCAATGCATAGTGCCATTAAAAAGATAGGTAACAATTAACAACACTATCTTGGGGAGGTCAATTCCATTTTATTCCAAACAATGTGCAAAACAATTAAGGGGGCAACTTTTTTTAAAAGGTAAAAAAATAATTTACATAAATGTGTTTCAAGGTGCTTATAATTCAATATGAGAACATACGTAAAATATATAATATATTTTGGGATATACCTAAAATATTTTCAAAATATGTCATTATTTCATAGCAAATTTAAAAATATCCTTTTATGTCTAGTGTTTTCTAAAATATACAAGCAATGATTTCTTCAGCAACATTATGTCATCAAGTCTTGTCCATAATATAAAAATAAATAAACTCAAATTCAAAGTTTGATGGAGGTTACTCTTAAAACTTTGTTGATGCCTAACCAAAACAATAACTTCACCAAAAGATTGAAGGTTCTACTTAAATGTTATGTGTAACAATCATGTTCTTTTCTCAAATTTTAAAAAAAATCATAAATATTAAACGGTCATGTTTTGTTGGGGAAAAAAATCCAAACAATTCTCAAGTAATTTTTGCCCAAAAAAAATTACATATATGCAATATCAACATTAAAAAAGAAAAAAATCATTAATGCTTAATAGGGTTTTTTTTTTGGGTGAACATTTTTTTGTCAATTGGTAAAAGAAAAAATACTAGGCATGCAAAGCTTAGAAAAGATTTCAAGTTCAATTTTTTTGAAAATTCATCATAAATAAATGGTCGGTAGGAATTATGGAGTCATCTGAATGATGGACAACCAACTATTGTTATTGCCATTAACTATATACCTTCGATGTTGGATGCCATATCTTGACCTCCCACCAACATCAATTGCAACTCCTATGTTTTGCAATAGGGTACCATTGTTGAAAGAATTGAGAGATGTTGGGAGATTGCCACCAATATGGAGCTTCAATATTGTCTGGGAATAAATTAATAAGGTGAAATCTTCTACATCATGGTGTATTTTTAGTTAGTGAATGTTGCACAACAAGTAGCATATGGAAGCAATTGTTGTAACATGAATGTTGACTTGCTACAAAACTTGCAAGCTACAATAGATCTTTTTGGTTTGAAAATTTTATACATAAGTTCAAAAATGGAATGCACAAATGAATCTACGAAGGGCAAAGTGTAATTTGTTTTTGCTTGAAAGTTGAATAGAAAAGCTTGAAATGAAACATGCAAATGAATCTACTAATGGGCAATGTGATTTGTTTGGCTTAAAGGTTGAATACAAAAGCTTAAAAATGGGATGCACAAAAGAGACCAATGTATGGCTTCAAATAACAAGTAACTATACCAAGTGGTCCTCTACCCTAATTTGTGGCATTTGTGTAGTTTAATTAGAAGTTGTAAAATCTTGTTTTGCAAGTGAGAAGGGGTGGATGTTGAAAAGGTTTGTTTGTGTGACACTTGGAGTATAAAAAGTTACAATTCTCAAACCTTGGCAACAATATTTTGAAATACAAAATCCATATCAAAACATAATTTTTTGGTGTGCAAATCTTTTCATTTATTGTTAGATATTGATATACATACATACAATGTAATGTTTGAGTATTCCATACTGTAACCACTTGCATGTGACATTTGGTCACTTCATTTTGGAACTATAGAAGAGGATCATCTCTTCCTAATAAAATAGTTATTCGCATTGCAAATTGTGTCTCTACCTCTTCCAACATCATATCAAACCTTGGAAAAGATAAATGTCATGAATATTTCCTAAGTGTTCTTTTCAAAATATATATATAGATATTCAATTTAAAGCTAATTTTTGAATTATGAATTAATTTACTTTCGATAATTGATTGATATGTCCCAAGGGGAATAATGTAAACAATTAACAACATGAAGAAGTTTCAATATCAATATGTTATGACAAGATTAAAATTGACGATAATTTTAATTGGAATCCTATATAAAAATATTTACATTTCATCCTTTTAATGTTGAAAAATCAATAGAACAGAAAGTATGAATCAAATAAGAGACATCCAAATTGAAGGAAATTTGGCACAAATTTTATAAAATTATCGATCTCTTGGTCACTTTGAGCACAACCCAATTAAATGTACCTTTGTTATATCCAACGTAGATAAAATTATAAGTAATTTATATTTATTTGAATGTATAATAATTGATAATTTAAATCAATTAATGATAGAGGCATATTACTTTGGAAAATTGAATTAGGAGATGAAATATTGTCCTTATTAAATGAACATTAGAATCTAAAATTTTATCACAACATTATGCTAACTACTAATTAAAGGTAGATGTAAACCACGTTGAACCAAACTTGATGGTTTTTATTTCCATGTGTGGAAACATAGGACGCTTATTTTCAAATGAAAGAAGTTTCTAACCATAGTGGATGGATAAGACCAAAGCTTGTACTCCCAATTACATCCCAAATTGTTACTAAGATGCAAGTTTTACTTACTATTGGGGTAGGTAGTTTGATTATTGGGAAAAATGTGACAATCTCACTTTTACAATTATCAACAATTGTTTGGATAACACCGCCATCTCACATGTACAATCCAAGAAAACATCTAAAGAGGCATGGAAAAGATTAAGAAATCTATTTGAATCCAAAGATGTTGTCACTAAAATGTATCTCAAAGATAAATTTTAGACTTAAAAAATGAAAGAAGGGGATAACATGACAAAACATATCCAAAAGTTCAAATCAAACTATCATTAGCTAGTGCTCCAATATTTGACGATGAAGCAATGTTGTCACTTATGAAAACCATGCCTATGTGTTTTAAAAGTTTTATTAATTTCTTAAGAAGGCAACCATCTCTAACCTTCTAGGCACTAATAAAAGACTCAATCCAAGAAGATACTTTGATGCAAAACTTAAATTCAACATCCAATTCCTTATTGGTATTATATGTAGGAAAGAAACAAACATATCCAAAAAATAAAGGGGTTAAATTTCTTTCTTTTGATAAAGGAAGACCACCTTCATTTTCATTTGTTGGAAATAATAGCATCTTATCAAAGAAAACACATAAGTGTTTATATTACTAGAAGGCTAGTCATTTGATAAGAGACAATAAAGTTCAAATTGCAACTAAAGCAAGTGCTAAACAACAATTTAATGTGACAACCTCTAGTAAGAAACTATATGTTGCAACCCTCTTGATAAAAGAAGGCACTAATGACACTTGGTATGTTGATATTGATGCCAATCATCATATGTCACATGATTTAAAATCATTTGTGACATATGAAAAGTGTGACCATGGGAAAATGGTATTTTTGGGTGATAATACCACACATAGCATTCATGATTGTGGAAAAGTCTCCATAAGATTGACAAATGACTACATTAAGGAAATTTCGAATGTTCTCCATGTACCATTTTTAAAAAAAAAATTGTTCTTCACTAAACAACTTGATCAAGCTAGGGGCGGAATTTTGATTAAGAATGGTCAATGTTTTAAGAAATGAAAGTGGCCATCATATTTCTATTTGCAATGTGGAGGAAAATCTCTACAAATTAGGTGCTATAGAAAAAAAAAAACATACATTTTATTGCAACTCTAACTACAATTATTATCAATAATGCTAACTTGTGGCATTTATGTCTAGGACATATCAATCAAAATTGGCTAAAACAAATCTAACTAATGGGAACCAAAATAGACTCCTTTAATGAATTTTTTTTTTCCATGTGTAAATCATATATTAAAGGAAAACAACACAAGGCTAAATTTCCTAAAAGGCCAGCCACAAGGGCAACTAATATTTCAAAATTGGTTCATATGTGGACAACTAAACCCTTCTACACACTGTATAAATCAATATTTCATTACATTCATAGATGATAAATTTAAATACATTATGATTTATTTGTGGAAACATAAATATGAAACTTTTGCAAACTTTTAACTTTACAAAGAACATGTGGAAAATCAAACTAATAAATGAATCAAAATATTGAGGTTGAATCATGGGCGGAGTATAAATCTAATGAATTTATGAGTTTTTTTCAAATGCATGGCTTAAAAAAAAATACAATAGCCAACACACCCCAACAAAATGGGGTAGCTAAAAGAAAGAATAGAAATTCGGGGTGTTCATAGAATGTTTTTTCATAATGGTTTTCATAAACTTTATTGGGAAGAAGTAGTAATGACTACCAATTATCTTCAAAATTTGAATCCAACTAAGGCTTTAAATGAACAATTCACTCCTTATCAATCTTGGATTGGGGTTAAACTAGGTTTCTCAAAATTAATGTTTTTAAATTGTTAGGCTTTTGTTTTGATTCAAAAATCTCACCGCACCAAATCATTATCCTCTAATGTTGAATGCATTTTTTTGGGTATAATGATGAGTCCAAAGCCTACAAGTTATCCAACAAATTATCTTTTCAAGAAATGTAATATTCTATGAAATTTTTATTTGTCTATCAATACTCACTATGCTAAAGGCACCATTAAAGGATGTTGATAATGATGAACTTCTTTTGGATTTTGCATTATTCAAAACCCACAAAAGGTCTTCAAAATATATTTCATTACTACCACCATCTATAAAAAATTTAATGTCTAATATAATGTCATTTCTTTCTACCCATGTTCTCCCCTTGACACAATTAATCGATCCTCCCAAACTTTTCATTAACTTAATTGATTTTTTTTCATGTGAATATTGGTGTAGATTCACCATCCCACTTATGTCAACTAGTTGACACACATCTAGGTTCAACTTTTTCATCACAATCATCTAGTCCACATTTTACACCACCTACATGGCCTAAAAAAATTATAAAAAAGTTTTAGTGCCTTATAGAACCATAAAAGGTTGTTATACAAGTCCTAAAAGTCCTAAAACCCCTTGGAAATATCCACATGCTTTCCTTGTTAAAAACAATATACTAGAACCCTTCACTATTTTAAAAGCTTTAAATAATGAATCATTTATACATTGGAAAAAGGCTATAGAAATTGAACTTCATTTTCTAAGAAAAATTAGACATGGACACCACCTTACCAGCCAATAGACAAGCCATTTCTTGTAAATGGATTTTTCAAATAAAATATACACCACTTGGCAATGTTCACAAATATAAAACTACACTTATTGCTAGGGGCTTTAGTCAAATTCTTGGTGTGGGCCATGGTGACACTTTTTCCCCATATAAACTCCATTAAAATTTTATTAGCACTAATTGTGCACAATATAATTTAAAAATTCATCAATTAGATGTTAAAACAACTTTTTTGATGGCATACTAAAAGAAGAAATATATGAAAATTCTTGAAAGACTACATAATAAGTCTTCAAAACATTTAGTTTGTAAATTGCATAAATCTTTTTATATCCTACACCAATCCTCTAAAGCTTGGTATCAATATTAAGTTACATATTTGATTCAAAATCATTTTCATCCCATAGATACCAATTCCAATGTTTACATCAAAATTTGATAATGTACAATTTATTATTTGATGGTCTATGTAGATGATTGAATTGCTTTTAGTAATTTCTTACATTTCATCATTGATATGAAATTACTACTCCATCACAAATTTGAAATGTTTAATGACCAATAAATTATTCACCTTTTGGGAATGCAAATCCTTCATGGTCGCATTATTAGTTGGCCATTCCTATCTCAAGAAATTTTCTTATCAGTGTTGTACATCGCTACAACATGTTCATGTGTCATCCCATCGGTATCCCACTAGAAGTTGGCCTAAAGCTCTCTCAAGAAGACTCCCTTGTGACTCTTGAGGACAAAGCATAGATGGCCCAAATCCCTTATTCACAACTTGTTGTGAGCATGATGCATGCTATTGTGTATTCTCGACCAAATTGCTCTTACACTATTAAGTAGTCTAGTTCAACATCTAGTTAATCTAAATGTTGTACATTGGCAAGCAACAAGTAGCTCCTACAATACATCAAAGGAACAACTTCAATTGACATTATGTATCAACAAAATCCCAATGGTTGTGCTTTATGGCTATTTGGATGCCAAATGGGTTGGGGATAAGGATACGAAATGTTCTACTTCAAGTTACTATTTTCTACTTGTTTAGATTGTGGTGTCCTAAAAGAGTAAAAAACAAACTTCAATGACCTTGTCTAGTACAAAATCCAAATATATGGCATTGTCCAAAACTATTGTTAAGGCCATTTGGATGTGAAAATTATTACAAGACCTTGGTTTTCATTAATTTAACCCTACACCAACTTTTGTTGACAACCAAAGTGCAATGTCTTTGATTACAAATCCCAAATTTCACAATCACAATAAACACATTGACACGAAATATCACTTCATTCAAAAGTAGCTCTAAGCTAAACACATCCGCCTCAAATATGTTCCTACATTGGATATGGCAACTGATATTTTTGTCAAAAGTTTACCTAAAGCTAAACATTACAATTGTATGCTACACTTAGGTTTGTCTTCCTCAACTCAAACTACCAAACATGACAACCCATTAGTCCTTATCCAAGCCTTGGTGACTGGTATGGAAGCTAACATTTTATCATTAGACATTGACTGCCACCTTCACCATTCCAAATGCTACAATCCTTATTGCCACCTATGTCAATCTTGTGCACTAGCTTGATGACCTTGCATGAGCTTTCGTATCCTTCTTATCCAACACATTTCCAAGATTTGGAACTTTCCAACGTTCCATTGGGGATCTCGTGGCCATTTTTAGCATCAACTTTTTTCTGCACATGCTTCAACATATGTTTTTCCCAATCATTTTGACGTTGACCATGACATACATTAATTCACCAAGGGCACCTCTTGTCACCTCTTTTTTTATAAGATCCGGAAGGGGAAACCACTAGTGCATTAATGTGATTTTGACTTTTATTAAACAAAATAGCTAAAACAAAATTCTAAGAAAGTTGTAGCAAAAACTCATGCAAAAATAAACAATCGTAAACTTGAACCTTGGTGTAGCAAACAAATGGTTGAACATGCTCTCAAAAGACATCATGCTTATGTGGGAACAAATCCAAAATTTAGAAATAGAAGATAGAAGTGGCAATTACCATAGAGCATGGGATGTTTGACAATATGATTAGTTATCATAAGAAGAATAGATACTTCAAGTGATGAAAGATCATAAGTTCTCTCATAAGATTATGATGAAAAATCCTTTTAGACATCAAATACAAATAGATTACTAATATAGTAGTGGGAGTGTTAAATATTGATATACATATGTACAACGTAATTTATTAGTATTCCATATAATAACCACTTATATGTGATATTTGGTCACTTCATTTTAGAACTATAGAAGAGGATCATCACTTCCTAATAAATAGTTTTTTTGGTTGAAATATGTGTCTCTACCTCTTTCAGCATTTATTTCAATGCAATGAAGTTTGAGTGGTGCATTGCATAAAAGGAAGAACAAATAAACACCAATTAAGTACACATATTTCCTAACTTTTCTTTTCAACAAATGCTTGTATTCAATTGAACTGTTTTTGTTAAAACACTTTATGCATGTTTAAATGCATTTTGATCATTTTTGTTTGAGTATTAAGGCTACAACGTTATGATTTCATGAGGTTTGATCTTGTCATTCCATATTTTCAAAGTGTATTACACATTTGGGTGCAAGTGGGATACAATGAACGAACATGATTACTTTAAAAAAGGAATGTATGTCCATTTCCTCCAAAAAAAATTCATATGAATGAATTTAGGAATTATTATTTTTGTAACTTTTTATAATAAATGTTTATAGTTGTCCAAGTATATGACATGTTTTTTTTCTTCATCATTTTTGAATAAATATGAATTTTTGAAAGTGTCTTGATTCCTTGTAAATTTAGTGTTTCATCTTTTTAAATGATAATAATTTCAAATCATAACCAATTTTTATTTTTTACATTCTTATGTTTTTTCATGTACTTTTTACCCCATTTATGTGTGGCAAAAAACTTTTGAAGTTCTAAAATCCTAGATCAATTTTGGAACTTATTCTTTGAATTTTTAAAGTTTTAAAATTCCACATAATTTAAAATATGAATGTTTTTTAATATGTCTTTATCCTCTTAGTTTTTTTCCCATCAAATGTGTTTTAATATATGAGTCATTTTGATAGTCTTTTGCAATATTGACTCCTATATTATGCGTTGTTGTTCACTTTTAGAGGTCCTAAATTAAAATTTAAACTTAAAATTTCATCAAATGGATGTTTGGTTTGAATTCCTTGACATTCACATGAATGAAAAAACAATAACTTGCCATGATTTCCATGGTTTTAAATGGCAAAACATAAATATTTATCCAATTTTGACTATTTTTCTTTGTTGTCTAACACCCTTTTTGGCTTGTTGGATTATGACTACAACCATTTGATTTATTTTGTTGTGAAAATTTTAAAGGTATAGGAATTGAATGTTGATCGATTCTATTCAATTTCTTCTAATTTGTTTGGTTGTGTGGATATGGCACCTTTAAAATCATCACCAAACTTCAAGTTTTAATTTCCATTTTCCACCTTTACATTTGTAGTGCCAAAACCAAGCTATGTGAACACACCAAGTCAATGTTGTCTACTAGTTTGTCATTGTACTATTATGTGTCATAAGTCCATGTTTCCAGTTTTGTCATTTATATTTATGTTTAGGAAGGGAAAAATGGTTTGTGAAGTTGCACCCCATGTTTTTTTTAATCATATAGAACTAGGGTTTAGTGAATCAAAGAAAAAAAAAGGAACAAAAAAGGGAAGTTGAACATGGTTTATCAAAAATGTTGGGTTGTAGGTGTAAACACAAAGACACAACCCACCAAAGGTGTAATTAGTGGTTAATTTACATGTTTTTTAACCGGTACGTCAAGTTAATGTTGAAAATGTGTTGTGTATTTATACAACAATGTTTTAATATATTATGGGACCTTTTTTTAAGTTTGAAATGAATTTAATGAGTATAGAATGTTTGAAAACACTTCAAAGCATTGTAATGAATGTTTTTGAATGTTTAATTATTATTTTTTAACTTGAAAACATTTGAAAATGACACATTTTTTGGTGTTGGCAAGCTACAATCTACATAATTTGTGGCAAATTTGGAACTACATATAGTATCAAAAATAGCAACACATAAGATTTCACCCACTTTGATTAATTTTTTAAATCACATATGAATGATTTGGGTTTCAAAATTTTAAAAAATCACAAGAATTATGAATATGAAACTAAAACATAATTATACATTTGTGTAAATGTACACCAATAATTTAATATATTTAAAAAAAACTTTTATTTGACAACAATTTTCCATTTTAAAAAAAATTCAAAACTTCATCTTACTTTTGTTAAATGATTAAAAAAATACTTAACTCAAGTAAATTTTCAATGGAAAAAAATTTTCCAACCTAAAAGAATCATAATCATCAACATTTCCATACCATAATGCATTAATGAACAATTTAAATTCCATGACTTTAAGAAAAATTAAAAATTTTGATGAGAAAGATTGTTCTTTATGGTTTCTTTTATGTGTGTGTAAAATTTTATGGAAATTTTATTGTTAAATGTAGTACTTCTTAGTCCTTTTGTTGGAATTATAGAAATGTGACAAGGCTCTCCCAATCAAAATAATATTTCGTTAGACTATTATATCATTTATATGTGCATTGATTTCACAACATAATGCTAGATTGAGATATGAACCATCATCTTTTATAAAATTTGAGTGAAAATTATTTTTCAAATTTCCACCATGATGCATGAAACTTGGATAAGTATTAAAAATTGTTAAATTGTGACAGTTTTTTGTGTAGACTGTGAATAAGTGAAAACTGGTTTTTAAAAAAAGAACCAAAAAATCTAAGAACCGGGTAAGGTTTGACCCCTTACCCGAGTCAGGGTTTCAAGGTTTAACCATGATAAAAAATTAGTACAAGCAATGAGAAAGAAGTTATGAACATCAAACTTAATTATGTTTCTATGCAAAATGGAACAACATTTTACTTATTAAATTTTGTTGATCATTCATGGACCATGGTTTTGAACTTTAAAGGTACGGTGTTAAGTCAACCTATTTTATTAGGGCTAAAAAGAGGACACCTTCATCACCATACCCACATCAAAATTTGCCTATCATGTCTAATTTGCCTTGGGAGATGGGAGATCCAAGGGAGGGCTAGTATTTGGTGGTAGGTACTTATTGATGGTAGGCTAGGTCAAATGGTAATGATGTTTGGAGAGTTTATTTTAAACGATAATTTATTTTAGAAATATTTCAAAAACCTTGAACCAAAGGTCCTTTGATTTTGAATCTTTTCAAAAAGCCAAAGTTGTCATTAAAAAAAGAAATCAAATCAATAATTTTTTTTTGACTTATTTTAACTTTAAAATATTAAGTAATATTTGGTTTGTAAGAACCGGCAAAGGATAACTAGCTATTCTCAAATTTCTGAAAACTGGCATTGTGAAAACTAATTTAATTTTTTAAAAAAATGTTGATACCTTTGCCCGACATAAAAAATTTAGAAAATTTTTTTTGGGGGGGAAATCAGACCTTTTAGTAAATTATTTTGTGCAAACTAAACTTGGTGGGTATTATAAAATTGTGATACCCGCCCACCACTAGTAATTACCAATGTTGGGTGCATATCCAAATTTTCCAAATATCCACTTTGGATATTAATTTGGATATCAAAAATGAGATTCAACGAATCTCATTGGTAGTGATATGCAATTTCATATCTAGGGTGTCAAATATGTCCCATTGTAATATCCAACACCTTGATATCTAAAATTATGTCAGATATAAAGATGTTGATATTCGGTTTAAATATTAGATCTAGGGTCGAATATTAGGGTTAGTAGTTAGTAAGTAGGTTATGTTACTAATTAGGTTAGGTTTGTGGGCTCACACGTATTTATGTTTCTTTTGCATTTTCCTAATGCAACTAGGGTGGTGAGAATCCTTAGACAATTTTAGGTTGTTTTGGGGAAACATTTTCAAAAGTTTCTTCAAAGTTGTAGTTAGTAATAGTTATTACTATGGTTGTAGTTTCTTTAAAAATGATGTTGCCTTTTGGAGGTTTTTCATCCCAAAAAGAAAATTGGCATCCAACATAATTAGTAGGTGAATTTTTGAATATTTGATATCCAAATCTACTAATATCCAACTAATAAATAAATGAAAAATATCCAAAGACACTTATATCTTGGTTAGACTGAAAAATGTGAAAATTTTATATTAGGCCATGATATTTCTATCCTTATTTAATGGATTAAAGAAAGGCATATATCCTTATCCAATGAATATCCCAAAAAACGATATCTACCTAACACTAGTAATTACTTGAACCTAATTGATAATTTATATATGTAAACATTTGAGCCAATGCAAGATCTAACAACATGCCAAAATTGTTTTGGGAGATTATTGAAATACTAAATCACTTTTGATAATCTCTTCAAGACTTAACCCCTATGTCCTTGGACCCATTATGAACAATAAAGTTCAAGTAGGTGTTTAATTCAAACCAAATCCACTTCTTATCAATTGGGGCTCAATGTCCTTTATGTGAAGTTTTTTCCAGTTCTAGCAATGGATTTCAAAAGCTTTAATATAACCATAGATACCAACTAGTCTCATTTTAAAATCATACAAGACCAAAACAACACAACACAAACTTCTTTGTGGTTTTCATGATGGTGTCAGACTTGGGTATGATATTTTATAGACCCCTTATGAGTCAACATGTGGCCAAGGTATGCATCCTTGATAGTTTGACAAAATCATTGCAAATGTTTCTCATTTATTTTGAGAAAATAAATCTTATGAAAATGATGGGTTACAAGAAAGAGAAAGACCCATCCCCACTACTAGGCAAAGAACCTTTCATTAGCATTGATAATTGGGTAGAATGTAGCCATAAAGAAGGGTGTAGGGAGGAGGGCAAAGCCTGGGCCACTTCAGATTCAGATTCAAGCTCTTAAAAATTAGACCTTCAAACATAACAAGATTTGGTGGTCTTGCCATTGGGGTTGAAATCTATTGTAAATGATGATTCCAAGTCCCTAAACCTTTTTCACCACCAAATAAGAATAAAAATTCCTACACTTAACAATTTCTAGAGCTAAATAATTTTGAGTAAACAATTGGAATCATCAACCCAAAAACAAATGTGTCACCTATGCATACCATTAGAAGCGCATGGTAGCCATCCTTGGAAAATTTGGAAAAAGAAAAACTAATGCTTAGTAGGCCCATATCTACCAACAAACATATCGAAATGTAAAACCTATAAGACATACTATATGGTATTCTCTAGAGGACTAACATAATTAATGCACTAACTATTTGCCATTGTGAAGAAATAAAATGCAGCTTGTTACTCTCCACCATTTTTACCTTTAATCTAGAACTAATAATGTGCATGATCTATAGAATTAATGAGAGTTGGGCAATTCCTTACCTTTAGGAAGAACCTCTAGTTTCAGTTCTAAAAAATTAATTAGAATTGTCTAGGTTCCAATTCCAAACTAGAATGGAATACTAGTTGGGTTTCCAATTCCACACATAAATAAAACCATGAACCCAATTCCAAGTTCTTAAAATATATATTCTAGTTCTAGTTGCAAGACCATTTCCCATTAACCATCTAGTTAGCTAGTCCATACTTTTTTAGTTCTTCTACAAACTAGAAGCTACCTACCTCCTCTTGTACAAGGGTTATTATTATATACATTTGGCTAAAACTGAGATTTGGTAATGTCCTTTGGAAAGTGTGTTCGTTATGCAATGGAAAAATCAAGAGATGAAGGTAAATTTTAATGTCATTTTTGCAAGACCCACCTGCCTTTGATCATTATGTTGGGTAATGCATTAACAACATGACATTACACCCCATATCCTAGGACTCCACCCTTAGATTACCATTTGTAATGCCTTACAACCTGACACAAGGTCCAAGATCCACTTGTATTTCTTGGCAATGACAGAGAGATAAAGATGACAATCCACCACCAATGTCTTCCCGAAAATGTTCAAGAATTTCTTGATTTCCCCCTCTCCAATTACATAACAACTCTTCATCATGATTTTGAAACCAAACAACTTGATTGAATGCTTGTAACTACTTACTCCACAAAAATTGAACTTAAATGCATAAGACTTTAATAAGACTTTAAACTATTAGATTACATACCCATTTGATCTATGGTATTGATAATGCAAAATGTGATATGTCAACTTCCTATCTATAATCAAAATAGACTAGTTTTTGCTTATAGAATATCCTTTTGATCTATGTTTTGTTTCCTAGATCATATAATAAATTCAATAGTTTTCATGCAAAAATTTCAAGGAACTAATACCTTGTTATGTTTGTTTTGATGTTGCAAGGGAAATCCATTTTAATTTTTAGATTGCAAGATCTATGTGTTTTTGTGCACACTAAAAAAAATTGTCCCTAAAAAACAAGATGAACTTGGTATGTTCACACGTGAAGGTAAAATTGTTGATAACATGAACATAAATTAACATTGTTCACATATCTTAGAATTTGATTGATAAATAGTTGATGTGTCATGCTCACATGGCTCACTAATAAACACACTAATTTTTGTGGTAGTGATGAGAGATAAATTGCATCAATCTTTTTGAAATTTGAAGATTCCAACCACTAACAACAAAGTTAAATTAACATATCCCAACCATTGTTGATAACTTGTTAATTTTCTCAAGGTCTTCATGATCCCCTCCATATGGTGGAACTCCTTGCTTTCATTTATGTGTGGCAACCTTCACACAAGTATTGCACCTCAAGCTACATTGCACTTTGATGTTGTAACCTTCATGTAAACACCATCTTAACATTGAAGACATCTTGGGCTACATGTGAAAAGAGACTAAACCAAATAATGGATTTGAGAATTAACTGTTGTTGTCGCCATTGTGCATTGTTTGTTGCATCCTATGTTGATGATGTGTTGCATTAGTAGAATTTCCTTTTTTTATTAGTATTGTTATTGATCCATTGGCAACAAGACCACAACTATCACCATTGCTTAACATGTTATATAGATAGAATGTTATTGATAAAGTAGGTGCATAATTAAATGACATCAAGGAGGTCGATGTTGTATCATTTTGATATCATGCTGTAACAAACCACAAAGTGTAATTCAACTATTGCATTCATAGATTGCTACTACTACCACCAACATCACCACCATCTTGGCCTTAGTCGCTTTTTATTACTCCTATTACTATTTATAATGGATTATATATTTAATGAAATTGATTTATGGTCAATGGATTTTGCAAATGAATCATTGAATGTAACAAAATTTGCATGATGGTTTTAAATTAGTTTCACACACCTTTTGGCATGCCCTTTTGCTTGGGTTAACCCAAATGGGGCAAGCCTCATGCCAAGACCACCTTGGTGGGGCACCAAGGCGGCGCAAGAGGCACAAACCAAATGACAATTGTGGGGTTTGACTACCCAAGTTGCCAAGCACCATTCAAGTAGTAAGAGCTTGGAAGGCTGATGTAAATAAATGAATGTTTATTTAAGCCAAGAGGACAATTAGGGTCGTTTCAAGGAGTGTGACATTTGAGGTGCCACATCATTACATTACTAAGAAACATGGGTCTAGTTCACTAACCCATTTCACTAAGAGGCCTTGAAAGTGAAATGAATTCATCAATTAATATTTATTAATTTATTAAGAGATTTGGTATTCATACAACTTTAAAAACATGTTATAGTTTGTATTAAATTTATTTTATGAATGAAAAGATCTTTCCAAAAATTAGATGAAAATATTTTTCAAAATAAACTTCTATAAAATTTACAATACTAAGAAATTATATATGTATAAACTAATAATTAAGAAGTTTACATATAATGTTAGTATTTTACACAATGTCAATACTTTATATAGAATTACAAAGTATTTAAAAATAAAAATATTATGTGTTTAATAACTTAAATATTACATATTGAAGTCAATTATTAAATAATTATAATTAATTTATATTGATTGAATGTATGTTTAAAAGGTGGGAAGATGTAATATAATATTATATATCATTATCAACAATAAAATATTTGGGAAAAAAATCCAAGTTGTTTTTAAATGGACTTATTTACAAATTGTGTTATTTGGAAAAGAAATCTTCAAAACAGATTGTTAAAATGTATTAAATTAAAAAATTTAAATGCATTTTCAGTCAAATTAATTGATTTTCATTTTCTTAAAATATTTTTATCTAAGAAAACCTTGGAACACACACACACACATTATGCAATTCAATTTTTTAATTTGGACAAAGTATGAGAAAGATAATAATTAAAGAAAAAAAAATTCAAAAGATGATTGTTGAAATGTAATAAATTGCAAGTTTCAAATATATTCAGTCAAATTAAGTAGCTATTTTTTTCTTTAATTGTTAAAGGTATGTACATTTTGGAAAAAATTCTAAAATGAAGTTTAAAGTTTTTCATTTGGACAAATATGAGAAAGATCATAATGATTTTTAAAAAAACGAACTTCAGGAAATCATTGTTGAAATGTATTAAATTGCAAGATTCAAATGCTTTTTCAGTCAAATTAAATAGTTTTTTTTTCTTCAAAATATTAAAGATGTGTACATCTTGGAAACCCTTTTAAATTGAATTTTTTTTTTTTCATTTGAACATAATATGAAAAAGATAATAATAGTTAAAGTTAGCTTTTGCAAAACATTTGGAGTAAACAATGAATTAAATACAATCATCACCTATTCCAAGTCAAATGAGGTGGTTGGATGGCAAAAGCAACGGGTTTCAAACCTTGAAAGCCAAAGTTCAGTTCAAATCTTGATAAAAACTTCCACTACCAAGACTTCCATGTGGTCATGGTGTATGTCAATGGTGATTGTATGTATATAAATAACATTTTTATTAAGAATATAGATTGAAAATATCGAATTAATATTAAATAAAATATTTAAAATTTAAAATTTTGGAAATAATTTAATTTAAATAATAAACGCCATGTGACAGTTTTTAATTTGATTAATTTTTAGTAAATTCGTCTCTATATCAACTCATTGCTGATCATTAGGTGATTTAGTGAATTTTATTTTATTTATTCTAACAAATTAATGGTGATTTCACCTAAATGGTTACTAAAACTCCTAGTGAATATTAGAGACACATCCTTACTAGTGTTAAAACCGTCGACTAATGATTAAGGGTTATTTGATGTTGTAGAAGAGTAGTAGTGTAGCTATTCAAATTTGCTGCAAAATTGTTTGTTTTTTTTTTGGTTTGGCAGGATCGAGCTCAAACAACAAAGATCCTGCCAAACAAGGACCCCTACCAAAGCAAAAAAAACTCAAATCCAGGTAGAAGAAAAAAATGGGGGGAGATGCTTGGCAGGCGTGCCAGTCAACACTCTTTTGCTGCAAAAGTTTTCATGGGTATAAGGAGTTCAAGGATGTCCAGAGCTTTACAAGACAAATGAAAGATCCAATGCCCAGTGAGGTACAAACAAAAAAAGATCTAGAGAGATGCTCGAGATCACCAGTAATTATACTCTTTTGCTGCAAAAGTTTTGGTTGCAGGAGGAGGAATTCAGCTCAATGACAGACAGAGCTTACAAGACCAAAAGAAAGATTGATTTCTGAGGTACAAACAAAAAGATAGAGCTCAATTGACGCTCTAAGAATGCTGCAGCCATAGTTTTCTTTTTGCTGCAAAAGTTTTGGCTGCATAAAGGAGCTCAACGATAAAAAAGATTGCAAGATTTTAGGGTTTAGGGTTTTAACCCACCACCCACCACCCCACAGCAAAAGTCAAATCCAGGTACAAACCAAAAAACAAAGAATCTCTGAGATTGATGTTTGTAGCTAGCCCACAAATGGCAGAAGAGTGTGTGCTCCAAGCGAAGAGGTGGTTGTTGCAGGCATATCAAAGTGACTTGAATGCCAATTCAGTACAGTGGCAACAACGGCTACAAACATTGCAATCACACTGAAAATCGCACAAATGATTTCCACAAACGCCAAGTCCTGTAAGCAAGAAATGTCACTCCACAATGCAAAAGCTCCAGTAGTTTGCCCTAACAGCGCAATGATGAAGAGAATAGGTCCAGTTGCATTCAAGGAATTGAAAGAAGAAGAAGAAGAAGAGGAAGAGGAAGAAGATCTCAAGAGCTTCAATTGCACTAATATGGTGAATGCAACCACAAATCCCACCATCAGAATCACAGCAAGTGCCATCTTCTGGTACAGAGTTCGGGATTGATGATCTGCGTAAGATTCTGAGCTGCATTGGGTACTAGTAGAGGTGGAGTCTTCGGAGCACATGACCATCAACAGCTTCTCTTCTTCCTCGGGGCTCAAGTAGAGAACGAGAGGATGGTGAGAAGTGATGACCACCGTGTGCAGAGTTGCGTGCACCAGGATTGCAATGCTGAGTGCAAACCCTAATCCTTCCACTGGACTTACTGGTAAATTACTTGCAGCTCGGTAGACCACGGATAAGATGTAGCCTGCTCCTTGAATTGCGGTTATGGCGATGACGATCCCGCCGCTTCTTCCTCGCAGGAATCGGAGTTGGTTGTTGTAGTCCGTGAGGATGTTGCTTCTCAGCAATGCCTGTTTCCCTGCTGAGTTCAATACCTGGACCATGTAGGAGGAGGAGTTTTGTGGCTGGAGATTGCTGCGGCCGCCGAGAATGAGAGCATCTGGTATGGCTGACGAGATTTGCAGTAATGGGTCGTCATTTACATGTGTCGCTGGTAGCTTCTCTTTGCTGGTTCCTAAGACCACATGGCAACCAGAGATGATTTTCGCCGCGGATTGCCTCGCAGCAGCTGCAGCAGCAGAAGGAGAATCTGATTGCTGATGATGATGATGAGGAGGAGAAGTTGGGTCATGTTCTTTTTCTTCTTGTTCTTGTTCTTGGAGGCTTTCGCAAAGAACGAAGTTGTTGGCGACGTTACCCAAAACGTAACAGATGCCCACGACAGGTAGAATGGGACCCATGCAAAGCACGTACAACAACTTGCGACCAAAAGACTGACCGCCGGAAGCACCCCAAGCATCTGCCATCAAGCTCATGCATGTGACAACCATGCCCCACATCGTGATAGCCAGCGATCGTGAACAACAGGAGCAGGAGGAGGAGGCGCCGGAGCCTAGTGGATCATATGAAGAAATTATTGACGATGCTGCCTCGTCTACTGCTGCTGCAGCAGATCCGCCGACGGCAGCAGCCACCACCACTGACGATGTCAGGTTCAAGGCAGCGGCGGTTGACAGAAGAAATCCTTTCATCTCTCTCTGTGTTCATGAAACTTGGATGCTGTTGCGAGACTTCCAACAGTGACTTCACCGCTGTAATTCACAATGCTCTCAGATTCTTCTTCAAATTCATACTCTTTTCAAGGTCTCTCAAGAAGGGATCAGTAAGTCTAAGGTCGAGAGAGAGAGAGAGAGAGAAAGAGAGAGATCTTCTTCCCTCCATCATGAGCCTCATGTGGGGACTCCAACAACAATTCTCGAAGCAATTTGCGCAATTTCCAAACTTGCTGCATGGTTGATTTGCACTACACTACAAAACAAAACCAAGAAAACATTGAACAGGAATTATGGATCATAATACGTAACAAGCTTTGCTATCTTGTGATCTGGAAACCAAGGACGGACTGGAACTTGACGAGAGATAGGTGGAGTTGTGGAATTGAGAAATTTTGCAACTCCACCTATCGGCGATGGCTGCTCACAACCCACAACTCTTCAGACCACGACGGAGGGTCCACTCCATAGATCTCTTGGAACTTCGTTTGTGTTTTGGAGAGAGTAGTTTTCTTCCTAGCTGGTTAGAGATCGGATGTGTGTGGATGGATGATTTTTGTGGATGATTGATGTGGATGAAATTAATCTGTGGGTGATTTCTGTGGATGATGATGTCTCTGACTAATTTATTTCTGGATGATGTCTGTGGATTTTACTTGGATGATGTCCATTAAAAGGATTTTAATTTTTCAATTGCTTTTCCTAGAGGTAACTTAGTTATGATAAGGGTGGAGTAATCCCTTCTTATACCTACCCTAACATTATTTAAGTTTCTATCATAATGTTATTTATCTGTTTAAAAGCCTACTATCTTTAATTCTTATATTGGTTCATCAAGTTGCATTAGACTGGATTGCTATGTCAAGTTTCCCTAGTTTGTGTTCTTCAACTCCTAGAGGCAGTAACGTTTGTTGTCTTTTCTTGTTTTCACAAAATAGTTTTAGGTAAACATGTATTCATCAAATAAATTAAGTGTAAATGTGCAAGCATCTTGCACAAGAATTTGACCTAGTCTAGTATTTAATTTACAACCCATACATAATGCAATTTTAACCAGCAAAACCAATAATGAATGGTGTGGTGAGTATGTATTAATCAAATGAAATAAATAGGTAAGTTGTGAGACTCTTTTGTGCTCCCCTTTGCATTTCACACATTTCATTAAATCCTTTGCATCGTTTATTTCTTTAATTTTTAATTACATGTGCATCCCACACACACTTGGTTAGTTTTAAGTTCTAACTTTTTGGATTGAGCTCAACTAAAAATTTATATTCACTAATGAAGTTAGGACTTAGTCTATTTTAAAATTGTCTTGAGAATGCCTTCTCATTCCTGAAACTTTTTTCAAAGGTCTACACTTAAGTTGCATTGCCGAGGAGAATGAACCTTGTGATGTTTTGGGGCAACCCACTTAGTTGTCGCTAAAGGCTTTAAGACGACGACATTCAATGTCAATGTGGGACAACCTCAATGATCCCAAGGGTTTTTTTAATAGGCAACATTGAATGTTGCCCTCAAACAACCCTTAATCATTAGTTGGAGGTTTTAGTAGGGTGGCACCTTGAATGCTACACTTTTAAAGACAACCCCGAATCATCTTTTTGGTCCAAATAAACCTTCATTTGTTTACATTGACCTCTCAAACGCTTATTGCTTGAATGGTGTTTAATGAGTTGTGGAGTTGAATCTCACAACCATCATTTGGCCTAGGCCTCTTTGTGTCGCCTTGGTGCCCCACCAAGGTGGTCTCAATTTGAAGCCTGCCTTGCTTGGGTTAACCCAAGTAAAAGTGCATGTCATTCACCCTCACCTTTGATATATCTATGTCTTCATAAATGTTTAAAAATGTTGCCTTGTCATGACAAATCCATCTTTCGTCACCCCTCACCCAAGTCTTCCCTTGGAGTAATTACTTTTGACTTTAAATTCATTTGTGTTAAGTATGTTTTCTTTAATCATGAAAGGAACCTTACACATCTTTCATGTCCATTTCCATCAACTTGTGTAATGACTTCACATCCATTTAATGCCACTCCTTTTGACTGTTGTACCCCTTCTTCACTTGGGTTCCCCACAACCGCTTGTGGGGAAAATTTCATGTCTAAACTTTTTCTTTTGATGACCTAGGCACCATGCTAAGATTTGGTTACTAAATGACCAACAAGTAGTGCCAAGTTGGATTTAACCAATTCAGACCCCTTTCACCTTTCTAGGACATAATTCGTGATGTTATGCATTGGAAATTTCACCCCCACAAGTTTATATCTCAATTCAAAAGCATGTTGTTCAATGCATGTGCACCATTGATTGAGTTCTTTTGGAATTTTTCTTGCAAGTCCAACTCCCCAAGTTCATTTTTGTTCGTTGGGCCATCATTTCACTTCAATCTACCACTTACTTCTTTTGCAAACTAGCCTTCCATACATCTTAACCCTCAAATTTACGCAAAGTTCTTTTTCTAACTTTGAAAATGTATGTCCTATTTACTAACTATGTTTCTTAAAAAACTTTGGGGAATTTCAACTTTCACCCCTACTTTTGGAGGTTGATGCCTTCATCAACAACTTCATGTTTAGGTTTTGGGCTTTTCTTTGTGTGTTTTCCTCTTTTCCATTTCATGTCCCCATGTTCATTTGAATTCATCCACCATCTCAAGTATATGATCCAAGTGACTGAACTTTATCCATTATGATCCTTTCAGGTGGCATCCTTTCCATTTACCAAGTATTGTTTGCCAATACATCTAATGTGTTTTGCAACTAAGATGCATTCCACTTCCCTTGCCAACTTATGTTCAATGAAGTCAATATAAGATGTTAAATTTGTTTATGATTATCTTTCCTCCTTTTATCCACATTAAATAACTTTAACTTGAAGACATGGAACATAGGGTGAACCACAAGGTTGTTGGCAACAACAAGGTGTAAACATATGGGTGGGGATTACACATGACCTTATAAGGTCCCACATATTTTGGTATGAACTAGTTCATTAACATCATAAACATTTTAAAATCCCAAATGTTCAACCACACCAAATCGCCAACTTTAAACTCAATGCTTACGTGACTTGTTGGTTTATTTCTCATAACTAGCTCGCACCTTTTCCAAGAGTTTTATGGCCCATGACTTTCTTTCCTCACCTTCTTTGGTCATTTACTCTACATTTATGCCACCTTTACAATAAGTCCCTTTAACATTAGAAATGGTTAAATCCATGGGTTGTCTTGGTTCAACCCACAAGGCCAATTCAAAGGGACTTGTTCTTGTTGTTAAATGTTTCATTGAATTGTAACAAAATTTTGTTAAACTTAAATGATCTCTCTAATTTTTATGGTCATCAACCACATAATTTTAAAGATACTGATTTAATATCCCATTGACCCCTTCCATTTGACCATTAGTTTCCAGATGAAAAGTAGTATTCAACTTCAACTTGATTTCTGCCTTCATTAAAAGGGTCTCAAATTTTGACTTGAATTTCACGTTTCAATCAATCACTATGATTTCAAACATGTCGTTGTGTTTTACCCACATATTTAAAAACATCCTTGTTATTTCCAATGTTGTGGCATTTGTTTAAGTTTGCCAAAACTTGGCCAACTTAAAAAATATATTAATTATCACCAAGATGACATCTTTTTCTTGCCATAATGGGAGGCATGCCATGAATTCCATTGAGATATTTTCAAAAAAGCTTGTTGGAATTGGAAGGGGCCTATATAACCCAAAACATTTCTTATGCATTCACTTAACGTTTTGACATTTCACACATGTGCGAACATAGAGTTCCATGTCTTCCTTCATGTTGGGTCAATAAAAACTCTTATTCAATGTGGCCCTTGTGGTCTTTTCTCCAAGGTGCCTTGCCATGGGTGCATCATGAATTTCTTGCATGATTTTCATGCACAACTTGATGTATGGCCCATGAAAGTGGGATTATTTCCATTTAAATAGCCCATACAAAAAAATGATTGTTTTCACTTTCCTTTTTATTGCATAATTTGATGAAATATACTTGGGCAAAGTAATCTCCCACATACCGCTTTCTTAACTTCTTCTCCAAATCACTTTTTCCTACAAACGTGGCTTGAAAGGCTTGAATATTTGCCTTAGAACATTTTGCTTTAATATTTTTGCTTTCAACTTAACACATCAAGCAGAACATTTTCTTGCCCAATTTATGGATTAGCTTTATGTCCATAAGAGCCAAGGTATCATGCTAACATAACTACTTAGCAATGGCCCTTGGTTGTATCTCAAAATATCTTAAAAACACATTGTTCATGAAGATTTTGATGTTTTGCGAATGGAAATAATGTTGCCAAGTTTTCAAATAGTTCACTATCACAAACAATTTTTTTCTATGAATTGACCATGTTAATTTGGCCCGGATAATTTCTTGCTTTCAAAAACATTAGGGTGACCTTCTTGCATTAACACACCTCCAATTACAAATCCACTCACATCAATGTGTACTTCAAAGGGTTTGGAAAATTCCAAAAACCCCAACACTGGACTAAAAGTTAGTTACTTCCCTTTTAATAAACTAGTGTGAACCCTGTGCATAATGCACAGATACAATTTTTATTTCACAAAAAAGTTTCGAATTCTTACTGAAAACTCACATTTTACATTCAAAAACCACCCTTTAAAGTTTTCCTCTAAAAAGAAAATTGCAAAGTAACAAAAATTGGTCACAAGACAAATCATTAAGGGTAAGGCAGAGGTGCCAAAAATCAAGTGAGGGCCATGTGGTAATAAAAGCATCTCCATCAACGCTCAATAGGTGACCTTGCACTGGAAATCTTGTCATCAATCAAATCCAATGAATCCATAGGGAGACTACTGGTACCCTCAAACAATCGACAGCTTTGAGAGCCATGGAGGAGCCCTGGAATAGTTTAATAAACAAAGTCAAAACGTTTGATTGGTCCAAGTGGGTTGCTATTAGCAATCTCCCACCTACTTGCAGTTTTAGTTGTATGGGTGGGGTTGAAAAAAAGTTAGTAACTAACACATCCCGTCCGGAGTCACTGTCACAAACTAACTGACTGACTGACTAACTGACCTACTAAATTAATATATTAGATTGAACACCACTTTTGTTTAACTTTCCATTCAAAAGGTCATTCCTTTTTTAGGATGTCTGTGAATAGTTTGGCCAAAGCTAAAAAAGTCCTTTATAATTTCCTATAGGAATTGGTTAGTCCCAAGAAAGATCTCACCTTTTTCACCTTTGCTAGACTTTGTCACTTTTCAATGGCTTGGATTTTCTTGGGGTTTAGTTTGACCCCTTCTTTGGACATGACCTAGGATTTCCATTTCCAAAATGCATGAACCCATTTGTTGTTGACATAAAGGTTGTTATCCCTTAAATTTTTTAACACATGTTTTAAATGTTTAATGTGCTCTTCCACCAACTTGGAATAAACCAAAATATTATCAATATAGATGATCACAAACTCATGTAACTTATCGTGAAGGATAAAATTCATGAAAGTTGTGAAAGTTGAAGGCGCATTGCATAGCCCAAATGGCGTGACTAAAAACTTACAAGTGGCATATCTAATCTTGATGGCTATCTTTTCTACATTTGCTTATGTGATGTGAATTTGATAGTAATCGGACTTCAAATTAATCTAATTAAAATAACAATCCCCGTTTAAACAATCAAAAAGATCATCAATTTGAAACAAGGGGTAATTGTTTTTAATTGTGATTTTATTCAAGACATGGTAATCTATGCACATGTGCAACTTACCCTCCTTTTTATCCATAAATAAAAATGGGGCTCCACAATGCAATTTATTTGGCTAAATGTAGTTATATTCCATTAAATCATTGATTCAATTTTTGAGCTTTTGAATTTATTTTTGGTTAAATTGATCAAATGATTTAAAAAGTGATGCCACACTCAAGACCACCTCAATTTTGTGATCAACATCATGTCAAAGGGGCAGTTGTTTAGGAAGTTTGTCTATTTAAACATTTGAAATTTTATTAATTGTGTTGGAAATACATGTAGGTCATGGCCTTGCCCCTTTGGTTTTTACCTTAACATTAAAATCATCCACATGCATAAAAATTAAAAAATGAAGTCTCTTGCAATTATTGCAAAGAGGTTAAGTGAATATCTACCTTTGTTAAACTAACATGGTACTCAACATCTAAGTTAACTAACTTATCAATTAGCCTAGATATGACTCTTAATTTGTAAAAGTCACTTCTCAAAATATTAATTCAATAAGCATCTAAAAAGGTGTTGCATAAGATGGCCTACATATTGTCTAATTTGCACATCATGAAGTTTTATTCAAACTTCACCTCTTCAAATTCAAAAGTTTCATCCAACACAACCTTATTTGATCGTTTTACATTGCCTTGTGATAGTTGCACTTTGATGGGTTCTATCACCTATATGGTCTCCCATTTAAGTCACAACACCACACTTGGGCTTACAAATGAATGTGTGGCTTTTGAATCCAAAAAACAAGAAACCATTATAATTCTTACTTTAAATTTAAGCAAGATCAAGTTAGACCCTAACTTAATCTCAATTTTTTTTGTAATAAACCCACCTTGATCCAAATCTTGCCTTACTTTAGGACAATCTTTGGCATAATGTCTAACATCATTGTAGTTGAAATATTTTACTTTGATGATGTCCCTTGGCTTCTTCCCAACCAAGCCATCACCATTCTTTTGTGGTTTTTTCTCCCATTTCCTTTTATGGCCCCCTTTGAGGCTACCTACAACTTGAAAATTATTCCCAACATTCCTCTTTTATTATTGGGAGACCTAGTTCCTACCCATCCCACAAAATGCAAATCATCTTCCATGCATTTCACAATTTTCATCATTTCTTGGCAGGTTTTGGGGACTTCATTCCTTTGATTGATCGACTTGTGAACCCAAGGTTGTAAACCATGAAGGAAGGCCACCTTTTGATCATATTTTTCTTTCATGGGGATGAAATTCAAGAGGGTTTGAAAAACTACACACATTTTCCCAAAGCTCTTAACCCATCTCCTTAGTGCAAGTTGGACAACTTTTGTTTGGTTTCATTTTTTTTATGTTAATGTAAGGTGACCATGGTAGTATTTAATAACAAGTCTATCACATCTAAGAAAATAACAATAATTGCCAATCCTTTCAAGCTTTATTACGAAAACAACCAAGTTTGTTGGTAAAGATGTAGCTCATCCAACAAGATCTTATTTACAGAGGGACCTTTTCTTTAGTTTAACCTTGAAATCATTCCAAAGCATGGTCCCCCATAAGATCCTTTTCAACATCCTTTTTCATTATCCGCCATTCTAAAGTGTGATCTGTGAGTAGAGATTGCGCCATCTTCAACTAGTTAACATTTGCATTATACCCTTGTGTTTCAAAATACACTTTTAGTTAAAGCAACCATTACCTCAGCATTTTGCCCCTTACATCTTTCCTAGTGAAGCACTTTGGCATTTAGGTGTTGATGGTTTTAATGGGTTCCCTTTTTTATTCGCCATCCCATTTGGGTTTCTTTGCCTTCTCTAAGGTAACCATTAACTTATAATTTACTTCACCTTGTTGCATGATCATTTCTTATAGCAACTTGACCACCTCTATCAAGGCCCCCATGCCTAGCAAAACTTTAGGCAAAATGGGGTCATTTTTCTACCCATGCCATCTCTTTATCCACCTCCATTATATGTTTCACTTCTTCATGGGTCATTGTTTCTTTTTTGAACTTTTTTCGTTCAATTGACTTCCTTTTTTTTCCTTTTTAGAAGGTTGATTTTTTACCTCCCCTCAACTTGGCTTGCTTGAGCTTTCGTTTAAGTCATCATTTAAATTGGACAAGTTTTTCACTTCCTTTGTCTTTTATAAGGGTTTTCCATGTTAGAAGGGCTCTCAATTTCCCCTTTTTGAGCTCCCGATTTCTCCTCCCCAAAAGACTTTGTTCTTTTGAATCCCAAGCCAAGAACATTACCAGCAATCACAACCTTAGCTATTTTGTCAACCTCAATTTTTTCTTTGGTCTTATGCTTACAAGGCTTGGGTTTTTCAACATCCCTTTCCATCTATTATGCACTTGGATCAAATCCAACCTTCAATACTAGTTGTCACACCTCAAGTTGTGTTTGCCCTCATGTTCCATGAGCTCCACCAAACCCCTTGCATCACCTATTTCCTTAACTCCTAATTATCTACACATCCAACATGTTTGATCAGTCCTAGGTTCTAAATTTCTGGAATGGACTTGATTAAAGACTTAAACTTGCTAACAAGGCTAAGACTTGATTTAATTTGGAGTCATCTCATGAATGCCTTCTCAATTTTGAAACTCTTTTCAAATGCCAACATTTAAGTTGCATTGTTGGAAAGAGAGAAATCAGAACAACACTTCAATTTGTTATCCTAGGGCAACCCATTTGCTTGTTGTTAAAGGTTTTAAAATGGCAACACCTAATGTTCATGTGGGACAACCTCCAATTGTCCCAAGGGTTTTAATGGGGCAACACCAAATGTCACCCCCAAATAACCCTTAATCATTCATTGAGGGTTTTAATGAGGTGGCATCTTAGGTGTCACACTTTCTAAGACAACCCCAATAGTCCCCTTGGCCCAAATAAACTTTCATTTATTTACATCAGCCTCTTGAAATTTTATTACACAAATGGTGTTTGGCAACTTATTGGAAAGTTGAAGCCCACAACTATCATTTGGTCTAGACTTTTTGCACTACCTTGGTGTCCACCAAGGTGGTCTTGGCATGAAGCATGGCCCATTTGGGTTAACCCAAATGGAAAGGTGCGTCAAAAGGTGTGTGACTAATGTAAAAAACATTATGCAAACTTTGTTCCATTTAATGGTTCGTCTACAAAATCCATTGGCCATAAATCAATTCCATTAAAAATATATAATCCACTATAAATAGTATTAGGAGTAACAAAAGGCAACCAACACCAAGTTGGTGGTGATGTTGGTGGCAATAGTAGAGTCCATGAATGCAATAATTGAACTACACTTTGTGGTTTTTTACATTAGGGTATCAAAATGGTATAACATTGACCTCCTTGACATTGTTTAATGGTGCACCTATTTTATCAATAACATTGTATCTATATAACATGTTAAGCAATGGTGATAGTCATGTTTTGTTGCCAATGGATCGACAACAATCAAAAAATGGAAATTGTATTAATGCAACACATCAACATAGGATGCAACAAATGAAGCAACAAATGATGCACAATGGCAACAACAACAACTAATTCTCAAGTTCATCATTTGGCTTAATCTCTTCTCACATGTAGCCAAAGATGTCTTCAGTTAAGGTGGTGTTTACATGAAGGTTACAACATCAAGGTGCAATGTAGCTTGAGGTGCAATGCTTGTGTGAAGGTTCCCACACATGAATGAAAACAAGGAGTTCCACCATATGGTGGGGATCATAAAGACCTTGAGAAGATTAACAATTTATCAACAATAGTTATGATATATTATTTAACTTTGTTGTTAGTGATCATAATCTTCAATTTTCAAAAAAACTGAAGCAATTTATCTTTAATCACCACCAACAATATTAGTATGATTATTAGTGAAATGTGTGAACATGCGACATCAACTATTTATCTATCAAATTCTAAAAATTTGTGAACAATGTTAATTTATGTTCACATTACCAACAACTTTACCTTCATGTGTGAACATATCTTTAGTGGGGCATGTGTAAATTGGCCTAACTTTGAAAGGGAAAATGTTTGAAATCCAATTTTAGTTAAAAATTGGATTTTGGATTTTTATGCAGTTTCCAAAAACAGATATTGGCATTTAAAATTTAATGTTTCCCACACCTTACATCTAAAGATTACAAAATTTTCATCAAGTCCTACTCATTGATGGCTTTCTAACCATTTCAAAAACACAAGTAAATTTTTTGTTATCATTTTATTTAATTTTTAATTGAAAATTTGGGCAATATTCAATCACTCTTACATCATAGGTTTAAACTATTGTTGATTGATTCTTAATTTCACAAGTAACTTTTGATCCCAATTCTAACCTTTCTTTTGTTTTTAATGGAACCTCTAGTCCAATCTTGAAATCAATTTTTTGGATTTTTCTAAAATCTTCAATTCCAATCATTTTCACAAAAAAATTAAAATCGAATTTGGTTCCCTTTCCATTACACATAACTAAACAAAAAAAAAACATGTGTAATATTAGTTTGTTCTACTAATGCACACATTTCAAAGTAGAGATTATGTAATATTAATTATGTACAAATAATGAAATGCAATAACTTACTTTAAATGCAAGGCCAAACTTATACATTTTTTGTAAAGTTGTGTTAATTTATCTAGAGAACTTGAACATGTTTAAAATGATGTAGCACATCCAATTCATATTCTAATTCAATTTTAAGAAAAGATCATTAGCTCAATTAAGTTCTAATGACAATTCCAACAAAACTCAAAATCTTTGGTCCAAAGACCGTAGAACCTTACCTATAACTTGAACTTAAACTTGTTGAATTCCCAGAACCAACTAACAATAGTCTTTGATGAAACCATCTTGGCGCAATGTTATTTACCAAGGCTTTCTAACGATACAAAGAGTACAATGTGAAGCATTGTGGTTCGCAAGATATCAACAAAACAAACAAACTATCTTCCTTAATGTATAGATTAATATGGCATGTGTTGTTAGCCCAAGTGTGAATAGGACTCAATTATGCTTGATGATAGAACCCAATTGTTTTTTTTTTTTAATTATTTAATTTAATTTTCAACAATGAAAATTATTCAAATTCAATATCTCCCGCCACCTTAGGTCTAAAATTTATGAAATCACATTCAAGAATACCAAGAGCTTGCCCAAATTTCCCTAAAATTTTTAGTTTTAATTTGTCCTTGACAAAATTGTTAAATAGTCAATACCTCTTGCATTGTAAACACCTAAACCCTAAAACATTGCAATATCACCTTAGTGCACCCGTGCTCATCAAGGCCTTTTCAACCATCCCCTTTACAGACGTAAAATGGTATCCAATAAGTCGAAAAATGCTAGTTGAGAGTTGAACACATGATACAACTCAAGTATTAAATGTCCAATGAGGAAGAGACACATCAGAGCCACACAACACAAAATGGTAAGCCAACAATGCAGGCTGAAATGTGTATCATAGAAAGCCCTGGTTGCTTCCAAGTATGGCAACTCATCTTCCCATCTTCTTTCCATCTGCTTCATGTAAAACATCTACTTATGACATTATCCTTTGCACAGTTCATCCATGCAAGCCTCAAAATGCACCATTAATCATCAGAATTGGACTTTAGCAGGCGTCCAAAATGGATGATTTATGATGATTTGTGATGAATTTTTCCTCAATTTTGTGATGAAAAAACTTGTGTATGATTTTTTTAGATTTTGTGATGATCAACCCCTGTATGATTTTTTTTTGATTTTGTGATATTGTCTGACTGGTGAGTTAGACATCCATAAGAAGGTTTAGCCAAATTTAGCTATAAACCATATTTAAAAATAAGCAAAAAAATTAGGCTTCATTCTATATTTTTTGCAAGTTATTGGAATTTTTAGATTTTTATTTTTTTTGAAAATCTGGCAAATTGAAACCCCCCCAAAACCTTCTTCTTCTTCTTCTTCTTTTTTTTTTTTTTTTTTTTTTGCACTTTTTTTTTTTCTTTTTGGAATTAAAAAATATTTTAAAAATTTTTACAACTTTTTTAAGTTGTTTT
>Ga0116227_10000590_pt1 | contig 72206 bp, 50 predicted proteins | sample S1TSphgellanicum_FD_89693 | JGI IMG/M metagenome (GOLD analysis project Ga0116227, IMG submission 89693) | Host-associated microbial communities from peat moss isolated from Minnesota, USA - S1T2_Fb - Sphagnum magellanicum MG | ecosystem: Host-associated > Plants > Peat moss > Unclassified... | reverse complement strand
ATAATCTTAGTTCCACACTGTAAGATATTGAGTTACTAATTTAATTGCTAAGACCCACCCTAGCATTGCAAGAAAGTGGAACTTCATGGTCAGACATGGCTCATCATCCTAGGATACTCATCTTATGTGTCTTAAATCAAGTTACACTGGATGATTCAAAATTACACCGGGCAGTTTATGGTACATTTTTTAAGAGTTTCTGAACTTCAGCTCTGACCCTGTTTGCTTACTCCACATGGAGAGACACAGCACACATGCACTAGTGGAGTTTCCTCTGCAATCTCATAGATATAAATGCACCTCACTTGTCTTGGAATCGCAACCTCCTAACTTTGCATCCTGAAACTTCTAGTCTTCAAAGGTCTAGATCAATGATCAAAGTATGCAAGCTCTTGAGGACCTGACTCAATATGGAAGGTCCATCATCTCTAAACAGAGCCCTAGAGCATTCCTTGCAGCATCTGCTATCGTGTATGCACAGAAGTAGCACTCTGGCTGCAGTTGCAAGAATTCTTGGTTTTAGTTTAGGATTTGTTGGAAGGTCGTAAAAGCACATCTAACATGAGTTTTGGACATTGAGAAAACTGAAATCCACAAACAAACAAGGAATTCCTCATGTTTTGGCATGGCTCAAAGTGATAATTAGAAAAACCATCAAACACCAAAGCAATCCTTATAGTGTAATTAATTATACCAACCCATGATCACCAAACCCTAAATGTTTCATCTAATCTCACAAGGTTACACAAACACAAAAACCTGGGAAATCTGTTTGTAGTGTTGTTACAGGTAGCCTGCCAGAGCCTAGAATGTTGGCAGGTTTTTTGAAAATGTAACTCCTCCCCTCCATAGGCATTATGTTCACGAACAGTTCGTTGTTATATATTTTTCTTGTGATGCATGATAGGTACATGTTGGGTATCACGGGAAACTTTTTTAAAAACTCACAGCAATTTTTACACTTGTGTAAAGTAATCCGGAGTGGGCTTCATGGGAATCGAGCCCGTGCAAAGAAGACACTTCAATTCACTTGCGAAAACAAGACAAAGACGCACAATGCACAAAATTGGTGGAGTGAGGAGGAGGAGAGAGAGGTTCAAAGAATAATTACAAAGGACGAATAAATAAAGCAAAAAAATAAAATAAAGACAGTAGAGAGTTACACAATGATTGGCAATAAATGGGCGAAAACGTCTGATTAATTAATTATCGTACGTAGAGTACTCATAATTTACACCCCACCCTTCTCTTTGTCGACTGCCGAGAATGCCACTGACCAAGCGACACTCCCGTTTTCCGTTTCTCTTTCTCCCACGCACATGGCGAGAGCCCGCATGAGGTAGAGAGAAGAGACAGCAAGGGGGCGTACGGAGCGATGGTGGGCGACACATCCAAAGGAGAATGTCAATTCCTGTGCTTTTTTGGTGCTTTGTAGTAGAGAGGAGTGCGTGATATAGCTGTATCATAGGGTCTGTGGTGTTTGGAGGCATGGAGGAGATCCTAAGGTGGGAGATCCGCCGCTGGCAGAATTGGTGGGGCTCCACTTTGGCCTTCCTTCCAACGAGGACACTGTGAGTTGCAAGCTCCAGCAGCTGCTTCTTCTTGCTCTTTTTTTTTTCAGGTTTTAATAACTTGGTATCTTTTCCATGCCTCGGTTTTGTATTTTGCGCCGTTGGTGAGGGTGCGGGAGGGCGTGGAATAAGTTTGTCCGAGAAAATTTGGTCATTGCGACTTGGAGTGTATTTTTTGACGGGAGACGGTACTCGATGTAGCAGCTGCGGTGCGTTCACGAAAGACAGCTGCGATGGTATGCGAGCAAACAAGGTGTTTTGTTCAACGCGTGTACTTGCATATCCGTCTTTTACTTTTAATCATCCATCTGCAATTTGGAGGATTTTCGTTGCTTTTGTTTGAATACTTCCTGTATTTTCCTGATGGAATGACGGAAGTCCCAGCTTTTGTTTCTTTAGCGTTTTTTTGCCTAAAGAAATTGGAAAAACTGTGTTCGAAAATTATGCTATGTTGGTGTGGGACATTTTGGACATATTGTGCTACCAATGCCAGTGTACCATCCCTTCCATGTTGCCTTCACACAGCAGATTCTCTCTAAAATTTGTATCATATGCTACAGACTCACACTAAAGAAGAAGGCGCATTCTTACTCTTTTCAACTTCTGTTCACCTCCTGATTTTAGTTTAATTTTGTAAGCACTCAGGAACATCTCCAGAATTTGCTGCAATGAACTGCAGATGATTTGGAGTTCTTGCTTGTTTGCAGCATTGCTGATTTTGAGGGAACATGTTGTACCTTTACTGCCTCAAGCATTGTGTACTTGTGCTTCTTTATGAAGGCAAGGACTCTACTTAACTCCTTGCCATTTTCCTCCTGCCTGGTTTTTGTCTTGGAATCTGTCTCTTAACATGTTTTTGGAATTGCAACAGCTAACCTTCACTATTGACCAGTCTGCTGTTTCTGCTCTTCAAGTGACACCCTTGATTAGCGCTTGTCCCAGCAGTCAACACTAAGGGCAAGTGTATGACTGTAGGAGTCAAAGGTGGTGCTCCTTTCACGTGAGGAACCTGTTCAGACTGCAAAGTGTGCCACTGCACATAAAGATGCTGAGTTGCCCCACAAAGCAAACAAGCATGGTGCAGAATTGACCAAAACTTGTAAGGTGATCAAGATTCGGAAAAAGCTTAAAACTGAAGTGTTGGTGAGAAAACTACAGCGATTCAAGGGTTACAACAGGCAGGCGGCCACTGAGCTGGCTATGAAAGTCCATGCTGCCAATGCTGTTGATCAGTCTTCCTGTGGCTCTTTCAATTCTTCCAGATTTAAAGCAAGAGCAGCAAGGAAGGTTGTCAGTGCAAAGCTTTAGAGAGGTATGGCTGATACAGCAGGAACAATAAGGTAGTCGTTGTGTCTAATCTGTTTGATCTGCTGAGCTCTGCAAGCAGAGAATGTGCTGTCCTGTTTGCTAATGGAATTTTATGCATGCATGGTTGCACAGGATGGGCTTTCCTTGAAGGCAAGAATTGTATCAACTGCTTTGGATTCCTGTGCCACAATGAAATCATCTGAGGCCATTGAAGATGGCTGCAAGTGTTGTGGAGTAAGAAACATTCAAAATTAAAATAGTGTCCCCTGAGATATTTGGCTGGTGGAGGACCCATTCTTTCAAGAATGTTGGAAGAGATTTTATGTGATCTGTTGCATGGAGTACAAAGAGTGGATTTCTGAAATTCTAACTGCAGAAATGTTATTGGCACCAAGTTGCTTGCATAGTGGCTCTGTCTTATGGCCCTGTTACAACACTTCTTGTTCTAAATCCAATACTTGGTGATCGTAGATGTTAACTTTGACAGCTGTAATGATCTTGTAAGATTAGTTACAGTGTGCTGATGCAAGTTTGGCCAGAGTCCTTGCATGACTTGTATGGCTGTCAGGAATACCTCAAAGACACAATGGAACATGACTTGTTTTGAGATGCTATTTAATGTGCAGGCCTTGAAGATCCTGCGATGTATTCCACACAAAGTCATAGAAAAACTTGGCATGCACAATTTTGTTGCACGACCAGAGGCATGGATCCTTATGTGCTTGCCTGTACCACCTAGCTGTACACGTGTCAAGCCACAAGATACTCCATCTGTGGTTATGAAATTCTAATGGTATGTTGCAAGATTCAGAGTTGAAGATTGCATGGGGTTATTTTGTCATGCATTTGTCTTGTACAATCATAACTGCATTTTCTTTTGAATCAGGATAACCAGTATAGGCTGCTTCAAGTAGTTGTAAAGAAGGGATGGGATACATTTTCAAATAATTTCACATGTTAAATAAGAATTGATAATTAATAAAATAATGTTAATGATGTATCTTCATTTAGTAATCATGATAGATACATATTTCAATAAAATTATAAAAAATTTGAATGAGCTTTTAAAAATAAAATTTAATTGATTTCAAATGTGAAGTAAAGAATTTGGAATTGACATCAAAAAAAAATTTATAATTTTCAAAGGATTATATATCACACCAAAATGATGATGAAAGGAATCATATTGAACAATTACATGCAAAACATATGTTTTGTCTTTGATGAAATTTATATTTTTTTGGAAAAAGGTGTTATGGATAATAGTTATAATTACAATTGAAGCATGTGTGGCAATTGATACTAGTAAAAAAAATCAAATGATTAATGTATGTAATATTTCATAAAAAATTTCTTAAATGAAATTTTTTGATAAATAATTTTTAATTCAACAAAAATGATTAATCCTACTTAATATGGATTAATTCAAATACTTTCCAAGTAATTATATAGCCTAGAACTATACATATCAATAAAAAACCACTTGTATGGAATCTGGATATTTTAATGATTATGGATTATGATTATTCATAAAATATAAGTATGCACAATTGCAAAATACTTTTACTTTCACATTGTTTTATTACTTGTTTTAAATAGTTTTAGGACTATAATTTAACATGTTATTTATTTGGATTGTGCAGTTGTGATAGCATCATATATAATGTGATCCAAGTCATTTTCATAAATCAACAAGGAAATTTAAAGAGAAATGAAAATGTCACTGAGAAAAGTATATAAGTAAACGACAAAAGGTTTTCAAACCTTTTGATAGGTCATGGATTGAAATTGGAAGATTGCATTCAAATTGGAATAAATGGACATCTTCATTCATCAAAGATATGAGATGTTGTGGATTTTGCGGATTCACAAATTTACACCTTCAAGGAACACATTTTAGTGTTGTTCCAAATACATTTGAAATTATTGTTGGTGCAACACCGTATGGTTGTTCAAACATTATGATGTCTACATACACAACCACTAGTGATGGTTTGGATGTGTATGTATGCAATGCATGTTTTAAATTCTATGAATAACCAGAATGAATCAAATATGTTGTATTTCAAAGCATGAATTATATGAAACAAATCCTTGCTAACAATCCATTACATCTTCAACTTCTTTCACTTATTGATATATCAATGAAAATTGAACAACAAAATTATGGATTCATGCATGGCCAAATACAACCATTTGGGTTATTTGACAATCCTTTACTCTACAGGAATTCCAAGTTTCAACCAACTAGTACATCAAAAGATGTTAATTTGGCCCTCAAAGATCTTTTGCACCAAAATTTGTCTTCAAATCCACTTATACAAAATACGTCACCATTATTGAGAAACCAAATCCAACTTATGGACTATATGTTTTATCTTTTTCAATTGTAAAAGAAATACTTACAAAAACTAGTACTAATGAAAGGCCTTTTTCATGTATGGATATGGAACCTTTCATTCAAAATTTGTCATTGCTTTTTGACATGCGTCCTATAATTCCTCACAATTTTGATGATGCCTTTGAAATTGGAAAATTAATTATGCGCAACAATGACAACCCTTTCAAGAAGATGGCATGTGCATTAATCTAGCATTGAACATGTCATTTGAAAAGGCATTATTCCAATTCCTATTTCCACATGGATGTGGGGCATATGATGGAATTGATGGTTTGTCGCCTTATTTGAAACAAAAAATGTTTACATTATTTTTTGTTTTTACATTATATCCTTCATACTTACTCTTGATGTACCAAATGCGACAAGCAATTCAACTATTGAATGTTACAGAACATTTATGTTTGGAGAAGGATGTACAAAAATTAAAATGCCAACATCCTCAATGGTCAGAAATTGATGTTCTCAAAAATATTATGAAGTTCAAGTTACCACCTTCTATTCCATTAACACCACAATGGCACCATACCCAATTCAAAGAGTTATTGGTGATGGTGGAGAACTTTGGAATGCTTCATTTTTTCTTCACTTTGACTTTGAATGAAACATCAAATTTTTCTTCACTTTGACTTCGAATGAAACATCAAATTTGAGATGGAAAGAAATTGAAGACATTGAAAATCTTGTTACGTTTTTCAATAACACATTTTCTTGGAAGGATTGTTTGGTTGAATGTGTGGCATTATTTTGTGCAAGGTTGCAAGCTTTCATGTCAACCTATGTTCTTGGTGGTGAAAGCAATTTTGGCATTGTCGAACATCACGTAACACGATTGGAGTTGTAACATTGAGGTGGGTGAAAGTATAATTAATTTAATATGAACAAAATAGTAAACAAGTACATTTTGATACAATCATTTATTAGACACTTAAATCCAACAACATAGAACTTGAAACCTTGTCAAATCTTACCGTCAAAACACACTTACATATTGCATCAAATTTATAACAAATTTAATATTGCATAACTTGTTGGAAAACCTTAATATAATAATAATACCATAAGTCAAAAAATATAATCATTATTTTCATTGAAATAGAATTATGCTTTTTAGTTTTATTAAATATGTGTTCATTTTATGGTACATTCCATTTATGCTAACAATAATCCAAAACTGTTTAAATTCACATTGTACTTTGACCTAGGTTCTATACATGCACACATCATATTATGAATAAATGACATTGATGTTGACCACATCATGAATGAAATAGTTGCAATGGTACCTATTGTTATTGATTAATAGTTTGGAAAATTCATATTGCCAAACAATGAACATGATTTGACATTGTTCAAGCTAGTGGAACAAAAACAAATGCATCAATGTGGTTCACAATGCAAAACAAATAAGCACATTGAAACTTGCAAATATGGATTTCCCACTACTATATTTGCCAAACAACACATGGCTCAACATCTAATCATGCAAAGGTGGGTCAAAAAAATTCAAATCAAGTGTGTGATTTTTGAGTTAATAAGTTAGTTATTATCATCTTTATATTTGTGCAATCAACAATCTTTACTATTTAGAGAGACCCTAATTTTATCTTTGCAAAATTCTTATTTTGAACACTTGATTATTCAAGTTCAAATATTTTCTGAATGTTTTTAAAACATGAACTTTAATATGAATTTTTAATATCAATTCCATGATAATCAAATTTTTCATTTAACACAATTTTCCATTGTTAAAATGATATTCACATTTTAGTGGATATTTAAGTATTCAAAATTTAATCATTGTTTGAAATATTCACATGGTTTTTGAATTGTTTGAACTACTTATGAACCAGGTGGCAATACTATCATCCACGTTATGAAGATCAAAATGTGGTGCCTTATCATTGTACTACATTGAAATTGTGGGATGCACATATGAACATTCAACAAATCACGTTTTCATATTGGTCATATTATCTTTTGAAATATGCTATGAAATGTGAACCACAAGGCATTATTAAATTAGATGATGTTAGTGCAAGAAGTTTGGGATTGGTTGATGTAACCCCTTTCCAACTTCAATTGATTTTAACAACAATAATAGCCAAATCTATATCTCCAGCTGAAGCAGCCTTTTCATGTTTACAAATCCCAATCATGTGTAAAGTATGTTGATTCAAAACCGTTAAATTTGCATACATAAATGGTGACTAAATCCAGGATACTTGGATTTCATCCCATTGATATATATTGTGTGTGACTTTCTAACATGGCCCAATACACATTTACAAAATATTGGAAATAATTTTTTCCACAACAACAAAAAATGAAAAAAAAGACATGTTTGGGCAGAGATAAATTAGAATTTTTCTTATAGAAAAGTGAACACTTTAGTGCGATTCATAGACTTCAATCCTAGCAAACATGTTGAACCATTTTTTTTCAACATATTGTCAAACAATGGTGTTTTTTTAAAAGAACATGAATTGATATCTCCCACAAATTTAGCAGGATCATATTATCATGAATGTTTTGTTCGTGGTATTGTGAAAACTCTTAATTGTTTGCAAGACCTCATATCTGAATATGGGGAAAAAAACTTATATGATGATGAAAAGCAAAATCAAATATACAACAAGGTTTTGGAGAAGCATCCTTTTGAGAATTCACAAAATTTACCAATCAAAATATTGATGTTACATGTGTTGGATCACAAATTGGTTTAATTGATCCAAATTATTGGATACATGCTGTTGGTGATTCTTTAGAATTTTTTTTTTTGGTCACATCAACAAATGCATATATTCAACATCATTTGTTTTAAAACAAATGGTAATTTGCATGTCATTTCAAGTACATGACTTATTTCATTTTATTTCATTTCAAATATTAAAATAACTACCATCTAGAAGTTACGCATATTTCTATTGCATGTATGAAAGATATATTATGGTAATTAATTTTTATATTTATATTATAAAACACAAATTCTACAAAGTATTATGCATATTTAGTAAATTTTATACTCAATTATTCTTATAGCTATGCATATTCATTATTTGTGAACATATTTTATATTAGGAACTCCTAGTAGTGGAAAGACATTTTTCATTTGATATTTGACCGAATACTATATGTTATTGAAAAAGAAGGTTATCCTTACTGCAACAACAGGATGTGCAGCATCAAGGCTTAGTTCAAAAGCTTCAATCATCCACATCACGTTTCATATACAATGCAAAGGATATGTTCGGCCATTATAAGAATTAAGTGTTGAATTTCAAATTCTCAAAGAAGCTAACATCATCATTATTGATGAAATGTCAATGATGACAAGTACATTGTTGCAAAGCGTTGAAATTAGACTATGGCAAATTGAAAATGATAGAAATGAACCATATCATTCTAAGTTAGTGATTTTGGTGGGTGATCATTCACAACTTCTAGCAATATGTCATTGCCATCTGTCGAACACATAAAATTATTACCAAAAGCATTATGTTTTTTAATGCGATTGATTAGAATTTTGCAATGTTGAAGATCCAGAATATTTTTATTTTTTGAACATAATTTGTTGTCGAGCACCAACGAAAGAAGAAATTTCATTAGTTTTGAACAATTGCTACATTAATGAAAATCTAGTAGAACAATAGATTGATGACAAAACAACAATACTTTGCACACATCGAAAAGATGTTAATTATTACAATGATTTGATTCTTCACAAGAAATTTCCAGCTAACCAAATTTATGTTATTCCATTGGAGACAAATGCAAGGAATGTTCAACACATTCAATCTTGGGTGAACAATAAAAGATTCAATCACATGCAGCATGTTGCATTAAGGGCATTGGTTATGTTGACAGAAAACATTGATTTAAAAGTTGGTGCTGCAAATGAAACCATTGGAATCATAACAAAATTGGAGTTTGATTTAGAAGATAATGTTTGTAGCATTTCTGTTGCATCCAATCCATCAGGATATGTGCAAATAGTTAAGAAAAAAATCAATTCGAAACAAATATGATTTTCAAGGACATTTTTACAAAGCAACATTTCTTTTAATGTTAGGTTATGCAATTACAGGGCACAAATCCCAAGGTGTAATGATATCATCCAAAGTGATGATACATATTTGTGAATCTTTTACATGAGGATTAATGTATATAATGTTATTTAGAGTCACAAGTTGAAAAAATTTGAAAATTATTAAAAATCTTCAACCTTTGGACATACAACCTATGTTGCCATGGTTTTTAGAAAATGTGAACATTGTTGTAAATTGAAATACTAACATATGTATCATTGTAATCTAGTATGCACTATGTGTAATTCTTTTGATTGGTTTACCAATCTCTTTTCCATTCAATGCACAAATTGGGTGTATTTTTCTAGGTTCAAATCCTAGGTTGAATTATACTTTAAAAATTTTAAAAATGTCATTTCTTACAAAAATCCCAATTGATTGGCCAAATGGAAAATTTAATAGCTTTCCTTGCGTCATTATGACCTTGGTTTCATGAACCATTAGAACAAAACAAACAAACAACCTTCATGTATATAGATATTTAAAAAATTCATTTGAACTTTTATTTGCTCCTAATTGTTTCAAAGTTTAGATTTAAAAAAAAATTAATATGAGATGTACCCACATCTAGTTAATGAAATCAATAATAGGCAATCCAAATTCCAATGAGTGTTAATTGGATTTTGGTGTTTCAATTTCCAAAATCAACCACAATATTAAAACATACCTTACTTTTATAATCATTACACACCTTAGAGAATTTTGATTTTTTACAAAAATATGAATTGAGATGCCCCTTCACCCACTTTGCATTGTTTATTATATTTATTGAACATCAATTTAAAAGGGTTTTGAAACAAAATTTTGTTTTGTTCCTTCTTGGCTATGACCATGCATTGCACATTTAATTTGCTTGGTAGAAAAAAAAATGACCCAACAATTGAAAGGGGAAAAATATGAATACCCTTCATAAAATTGGGGGTTAGGCCTACTTCCACTCTAGGTCCCAAAAGGGACCAACTAGTTGTACAATGGAACCTTGTGTTTCTGGACCCAAGAGGTATGTATTTTATGCTTTTCTCAAAGCTTGTTAAATGTAGGAAATATCATTTACCTTAATAAATATCAATTGTCCAAGCAAGTGCAATAATTGTCAAAATACAAGTCTAATGATTAAGAAAACATTGTCATGTTCTTGAGTATCATTTGTTCAAATAGTTGTTGTTAATTCAAGGTCCATAAGTGGAATGTAGACCACATGATAAGGTCCTTTAAAAAAGATGCAGCAGGATTGGCAGGCTTGTTTGGACAACAAGGTGGGCTTCAAGGTATGAAGTAGACTCAGGCCTCTTATATTTCCTGTCATGGTTATTTCTTTTGTCCTAATAGCTCAGCCAAATGAAGTAGTGTTGAAATTTTAGGATTATAAGAGAAAGTTGTTTGTTGACACTGCTATGTGTGTTCTTTTAGCTTTTGCCCCTCCTCTTTTAATTTTGATCCCATTGTAGGGATATGGAATTTTCCAAGGATCTATAGGAAAAAGTTTACAAATTCACCTATGAATGACAACCAACAAAGCTAAAACATGACAATGTGGTCATAGATGCTATCACTAGTTCTACAAATACCTTTAATCCGAATGTGATGTTTACAACAGGTCTTGTAGTTTAACATGGAATAGAAGCTGGACTTCAAATCTCTTCTTACATAATTGCAGCTAAGAATTGCTCAATTTGAACAGTTGATTTAGTGTTTTGTCTAGTTTTAATTTAATGGCCCTTGGTAGATGTTTGGCCACTTGCATTAAGATTTTTGGTCCATTGTAGATATGTGTAGGCTACCATCAGAATTCCATTACATGGTGCATCAAAGTTTGAACACTTGCTTCACAAAACTTGATTTTTTAACTTGGAAGTGGTCTGTTTGGAACCAATGACTAATATATTGTTGGGTGGAGGGTGAAGAGGTGAAGCCTTGGGTCAAAATTATCCTTGCTCCTAGTTCCTTGGTTGTCACCAAGTACCTTGAAAAAAGGTATGGTTGGCTCTTGCATGGCCTAGATATCAGTAGGATGAAAGCACATTAGATAGTTCATTTTTGGGTGTCACATTACAATTTTCACATAAGGATGTTAAGATCTACGCCTATACAACTTTGAATTATAACCAAATATTGGGAAGGACTCATTTTTTAGTAGAAGAGTATAGGTCAAAGGCATTATAAAAAATATAATTACAAATAATGATATCATGAACTCAAAGTGGACTTCCTAATTTAGGGCAACATTGTTATAGTCCATAATTTGTGTTAGTTGTTGAATTTAGTCCTTGAAATTCAAATATTGATGAATTTTGAGTTACATTTCAAAACATAAATAGTATTTAGAATTTTTGAGGGAGGCTTTTCTTGAAATTCACAAATTTTTAGTTTTAGGGGGAATGATTGTCATTTTGAAATAATAAATCCAGTTTCATACTTTGAATAGGATTAATTATGAACATACATTTTTCTCTTACAATTATCCACATCAAGGACATTAATTTTTCTTCTTACCCAAAATGTCATTTTTCCATGCATGCCCATTGATGAAACTATACATATGATATGGCAAGGCGATTGTGTGAAAACACCTTGTTAGAATTGATAGTAAAATAAAACCATGGATCTAGTTTTTAATTACATGCAAACCCAAAATCGAAATTGTGAAAGAACAGAATTCTTGAACATGGACTCATGATCTTAAGGTAAAAGGTTGATTTTTTGAAGAATTTGATAAGTAAGTTGAACTTTATAATTAAATATAGATTTTAATTAATTGTTGAATTCTAATAATATATAGACCAGGGACCCCTTTTTAATTTATTATAAAATTTTGTGTCCATATGATCTCCAACATTTGGGAATGTGTAACCTATATGTTAAATTGGATTTAATTTTTCAATCAAGCACAAAAGTTCTTGAATTTGGAAAAATGAGCTAAAACTGAAACCAAAAGTTTTAAAATTGGAAGAACCATGTGAAACCCTCATTTGGAGAACCTTCAAATAAATTTTAAAATGCCAAAACTAAAAGAAAAGGTTTTTTTAAAATGGAAGAACTGCTCAACACTAATTTGAACCTCGATTCCTTTATTGATAAGCCATTAATCTTTGTTGGACAAATCATGAGTTGGCAATTTGTTCCTTTTATTGGGGGTGGAATTTGCAAGACCAAATTTATGTAGATTGAAATTATCATTCCCAAAGATATATGTATGAAAATCATAATCATTTGACATAGCTTGCATAAGGTTGGATTAGAATTTAAGACCCATCATTATTTAATCATTTAAAAAAAACATTTCCAAGTTTTTGTTGTACTTTTCCCAAGCTTTTGTGAATTTATGGCAAATTTTGAGTGGTACAAAATTAGGTTTAATGAATTCAAACTTGTCATTTTACCCTAAACTCATTTCCACGATTATTATTATATTCCAATAATATTGTTAGAAAGGTGCAATATATATTTGAATTTTTTTCGTGTTTGATTTTAGCAATTGCTTTATTGTTGAATGAACTACAAAATGTATGGGTGGGAAACAAAATTGTTGACTAGTAGCTTAATTACCTTTGCAATATTTGTTTCCAACTTTAGGGGGAGTCCTTTCTATTGTTTTGTCCTTGTGATTGGCTATGTTCCAAGTAGTATATGATGTTTTGTCAATATAAAACAAACATGACTACTTTTCAATTCCCTAAATTTGCTTTGTTTTGGGCCAAGAAATCAAATGAAAATTTGAAATGTAGTTATAGTTTGTAAAGATTGTGTCTTGATGAATGCTTGCATATGTATTACCCATCCAAAATCTTGAACTCTTGAAATTGTCACTTTTAATGTCCCAAGGTTAGAACCAAAGAAAGTCCCAATTGAAATTTGGTCCTAAGTTCAAATACACATTGGAGTTGTCAAACTTTGATGTGATGTATGAGATTATTCCCTTCCCTACCCTATTCATTGACCATTTTTTGCAAGAAACATCCATATAAGAAAAAAAGGAAAAAATATGATGAACAAATGAAGTTAGGGTCAACACTTATAATGATGTGATAAATGAAATTGTTAAATAATAATGTTGTTGCAACCATATTGTGATATTTAGAGATATTTTTTAAATTCATGAAATTGGAACTATAGACCTTGTGTTTGGCCAAAAGATTGCATGATGCCAACAACATGAGATGAATGCAGTATATGGGAAAAAAACTTAGGTCGAAACTTTTGAATGCATCAATTTTGGTGAAGTTTGAATTTCACCCTAAGTTTCTTGTTTTCATGCGTTTATGGTTTTGTGAGAAAAACCTTTCTTAGTAGTGTATGACAAAAGCTAAAATGAGCGAGGAGAGAAGTTGTGTAGGTTTAGTGAGAATAACACATTTCAATAGTGTATGACAAAAATTGAAATGATTAAGGAGAGAAGTTGCTCTAGTTTTGTGAAAAGAATATTTTTAAGTTATGAATGACAAAGGCTGAAATGAGTAAGGAGAGAAGTTGTTGTGGTTTTGTGAAAAACAAGCTTTTCAATTCTATGTGAGAAAGGTTGAAGTGAGCGAGGATAGAAATCATTATGATTTTGTGAGAAGAACATTTATCAAATTGTGATGGAAGTTGAATTGATCGAAAAGGTTTTGAAAGCATGATAGTTCTAAAACCTCCATTTTGGAAGCATGGACATAGTGTTCAATAGTCAAGGAAGCTTGGAGAAGCAAGCCCAAGTGTGCATTAGTTTTAAAAGTTTGACAAGTTCAATTGCATTTCCAAGGTTACAGTTTGGCTGCCAATTAGGAGTGTCTAGTCAAAGTAATGAAATGCATCCTTATAAGGTGAAGATTATAATCTCTTTGAGGTAATGGTTGTTGTAGGCAAAGCTTTTGAAGATGAACCTAATGTGTTTTATGATTATCAAGAAGAATTTATTGTGTGGGAAACTATCCTTTTGTGTGTTTGGTCCTTTTCCACACATTGTCACTTTCAAGTCAAAACATGTAACAAGGAGCCAAAAGGATTATTTTGAAAAAGGATTGCAAATCCATTTTTCCAAAAATAACTTTTACATGCAAATGAATTTTTAAATGAATTTTTTTGGTAACTTGTTCTAAAAAATATTAAAAATTTTCCCAATGCATCACAATTTTTTTGTTAATCATTATTGAGTAAAAATTAATTTAAAAAGTGATAATCATTTTTTAATCATTGTAAAGTAATTTCATGACCATGTTGTCTATGTAATGACACATTATTTTATTCACGACATTTGCAATAATCATTCTTTAGTTATATTTGAAATGACTTTATTTTAGTCACATTCTCAAATGTATCTTGAACATTCATGTTAGTACTTTGTTATCAATTATGGATGCCATATGGATGAAAACTTGCAATGAAAAAAATATATCATCCTTTTTATTACCATGTCATCATATACTAGGCAAATGCATTGCTAATATATAATTTTTTACACATAGGATTTGAAATAATATCCTATATTACAGTTAGTGATATAGTTGTTTAGGACATATAGTCATTGATTTCTTATTATTTGAATAGTTAATTAAACCATTGTCTTATTTGTACCTAAATAATCAATTAGGCATTCAATGTGTCACAAAAATGTACATCTAAAAGCAGTAAGGTGACAACTAAAAAAAAAAGGGTTTAAAAGTTTTAAAATTTACTAAATCAAAATATGAAAAGCTTAAGGTCATTTTTGATTTTTTGTAAAGTAAGATTTGACATAGGGGTCTTGCTAGGTTTTTTAAAAATGCATATTATTAATAGATGATCATTTATATTTAATGTTAAATTGATGATAAATTGAATTTAGATTTTTTAATTTTTGGGTGCATTCACATATGTAATGTTAGGTAACATTACCAATGAGATGACACCCTTTTTGGTGAGTGGTGTTAACTTGGTGAATTAACATTTGTGATAATTAACATCCACACCTAGCCAAAAGCCTAGGTTTTGAGGTCTTAACTCAATGTTAAATAACACAATCTTGAATGTGGAGTTTAATTCAATATTTATTACACTTAATGTTAATTATAATAATTTTAATGGTTATACATTAGCCATGAACATTCATCATGATGGTGTGAATTCATTGTGACAAAAGTAAGTTGCTTTAATTTATAGCTTAACATTAAACTAGATGTGAATGGACACCAAAATTGTTAGCTAACATTTTAGGGTGAAAATATCCTTGGGTGGTACCATTAAGAACCACCTCAAGGAATGAAAAAGGAACCAAAAATAGCTAAATCATTTTCCTAGGCCCTTTATTTAAAATGTTTTCACAACTATAATTTTTTTTTTCATGTTTATCAATTACATGCACTAATATATGGCTTCAAGTTTATTTATGAATTAAAGTTTTTTGAAAATTTTGAATTTTTTTTATTCTTAATTAAAATGGCCCCTTTGTAGATTTATAGCCTTAACTTTGGAAATTCATAACTAAATTATATTTATTCAATTAATTTCCTAATAAAAACTTAAAAATAGAATGGCTTCCAAATTACTTTAAGAAAAAAATTCCCAAGAAAATTCTAAAATTTTGTTTCAAATTTCTATTCTTAATTAAAAAGTTTAAGGAAAGGAGCCAAGGTTACATTCCTGAAACTTTTTCTAAATGCAATGATTGAAAACATCAAAATACACAAAATTTTTAATATTATTGAAATTTCAAAATATATGGACCCTAATAAATGTACTCATTAAAAAAACATTATGAAAATATTTATTTAAATGTTTCCTATGATTTTTCAAAAGTTCAATGGGCCCAAGAAAATCAAGGTGTGATGGTTTCTAGTGGTACCATCTAAAGAAACTTTTACCCTTTAGGTTAGTGTTAACTTTAATGTAGGTATTTTTTTCATTATGATGTTATCTAAATATTAGGTTGCCTAACATTATAACCTTAACATTAGGTTTGAATGATGTTTAAAATAGGTATCCTTTTCAATTCTTGGTCAAATTCAAAATTGATAGATGGATTATTATAATTGATTCTTGAAACTTTGTTGATAACTAATTGATTTTTCAATAAGTGGACAACATTAGTTTGGAACACAACTTTGTTAATGCATTATAGCAAAATGTAAATATTTCAAAAAATAGGTTGTGGTTCATGCCACATGTGTGAGATAAACTTTGAGGTTTCATGCATTATAATGTACATTATGTGATGTTTATTGTGCCATATATTATGTTAAAATTGCATTTTGACATTAAATTGTGGCACATATTTCACAAATGTCAAAATAATGTCAAACTAAAATTTTTACATAATACATGGCACAATAAACATCACATAATGTACATTGTAATGAATGAACCAAAATTTTTATCTCACACATGTGTTGTGAAGCTTTTAAAATACCTTGTATAACTTCTTTTATTTGTTGATTGAAAATAACACGACCGACTATTGTACAAATGTATTTTACCAAAAACATTCTTCTTTATTTCTTCCAAGTTGATAATGTTCATAAATTTGAGAAGAAGTGCCTAAAGGGTCATGTTGAACCTCAACGGGCTTTTCATGATTTCTTAAAATAATTACTCGCAAATTCGTTCCCTATTGAAATCATAAAGGACTATGCTAGCTGATCATTTTTTGCTCCTAAGCTACAATCACATTGTCGTAACCATAAAAATAACTTGTATTTTTTTCAAGGAAACCTTACTTCTATAACTATAATTATATTTCAATCCTCTTCCCATTGAGCTCTTACTTTTTCCCTAGTCCACGAGAAATGTAATAAAAAAATATAAGACTAATGCAAGTAGTTTATCATGGAGGATTCACAATCACTAAGAAAAAAATTAGAACTACCTTTTATGTATACTTTCTTTGGCCATATTTATTCTAGTTTGGGTATTCATTTAATTTTGTTAAGTGTTGGTCTCTTCCTGCTGGTGTTCAAAGCTTTGTATTTTGGAGGTGTATATGATACTTGGGCTCCTAGGGATGGAGATGTAAGGAGGATTACGAATTTTACTCTTAGTTCAAGTGTCATATTTGGTTATTTGTTCAAATCACGTTTTGGTGGAGAGCTATTTCATTAGGAATTGATGATCTTTTAATAACACCTTCCAAAAGTTGGTTTATTCAACATCAAGAGGAACAATGCGATAAATGGGTTCCTATTAGCTTGTTCCAACTTAGGGTAATAAGCCCATGGACTTAATTTTATTCCATTATTCACTGTTAAGAAAAAAAAAAGGGAGAACTTCCATCTCCGAGCTTTATTTAGATGATGCAGCTCATTTCTTTTCATGTTGAGCATATCGACCTGTGTAATGTTATAATTAACGTGTTAAGTATCCTGCTTGGGGAGTAAGTTCACAAGAATGAAAATCAAAGGAATTGACAGAGGCTCGCACAAGTGGTGGAACATGTGGTGTAATTCGATGCAACGTGAAGAACCTCACGAGAGGTTTTTAAGAGCCTTGCAAATTAATGTGGGTTATTGGTGTAATTCTAACGGTATTAACATTTTGATTCGATGTAATTGAATATTTCATGCCTTGGGATCAAATTGGTTATTGGGCCAACTTGTTAAAATACTTTTATAATCAATCGTATAGGAGATTTCATATTATTACTAAGCATTTTAGAGGTAGTTGGGATTTTATTTTCCTGGAAATGGGTAAGATTTTTGGTATAAGAAAAAAAAATTTGTTTATATTTTTTTTATTGTGATTTTTCTCCTTCCCCTTCATTTAACAATTTTTGTATTAGGTTTAGATTGATTAGTGTTAGATCGAATGTATTTTTTTTTTTTTCTCATGTAGAATTTGCTAAATCTAAATGAAAAAGGTATTGGATTTTTAAAAAAAAGGTTTGGAGAGGTTTAACCCTAAGAGAAATGGAATAAAAAGTCGTGGAGTTGGTTCATTTTTTGCACTTAATTGAGGGACTTTAAACCTTGTTCCAAATATAATTTTGAAAAAAATGGAATATTAAAAAATAAACTTATAGGTAGTGGCTTGGTTAAGGGGATCCACCGAAGCCGTAGCGAAAGTGAGTCTTCTTGGGCAATTATCACTATTTATAAATTCAAACATGGGTGATCTATTCACGACCGAGATGAAGTTATGGTGAAATTAAGTGGCTTGTTTCTCTTGTCATATTGTGCTTGAAGGGTTTTGGTTTGAATTTGAGTGGCACCATTTTTAATTAAAAATATGAAATTGATTGAATTGTTTCAAGACATTTTGAACATAATTCACATACCACTTTAATGGGTGAATACCGCAACCCTTGGAACATACTACCACCCTAAGTGGTGAAGAGTTGACATTGAGGTGCCAAACCTTCCCATCAATGTGAACTCTTGGGGAAGGCGAAATCGAATCTTCCTAAACCATTTTGTTTAAAAAGATTTTGTGTTTCTCCATGAGGATAATATATACTTCCAAGAAATATTTTTATTTTGACATGATTACCCATTCCCTTTTCTATCTTAACTAATCTAGTCATTCAACTATTAATATTTATATTAATAATGCCAAGTGGAATGGTTGTCGCCCAACATATAAAAGTTATTCTAAAGGTAATAGGTTGATCTTCCCCAAGAATTCACATTGATGGGAAGGTTTGGCACTTCAATGTTGACTCTTCACCACCTGGGGCAGTAGTATGTTCCAAGGGTAGGGCTATTTGCCCATTAAAATGGTACATGAGCTGGGTTTAGAATGCCATGAAACAATTCTGTCCATATTTGGTGCCGGGCGTTAAGGCATTGAAAGGACCCTTCCTTAGTACCTGTTAACCACAAAGGAATCCTTCTGGTGGTATTAGCTGTTTAGGGTGTTTGCATGCTATGGTGGACCCAAAAAATTGTCACAATATTGTAATTTTTAGTGTAAACAAAATTTTCAAATTTTGGGGACATGATTAGAAAAGGAACAATGGTCCAAGGGTGTAGTTAAAGGTGGTTCACATTTTTATTTATCTTTATGTTGTGAAATTAATGTTAATAAGAATGATGTCACAGTCCTTTGGAGTATATTTGTAACATGTAGTTACCTATCACATAACCATTATTTTACAAAAGGATTAATAAACACTTCTTTGCTAGAAATTTTCAATACAAAATTTCACATTAATGTATATATGTACAAAGAATAATCTTCCATCAAAATTCTTTCAAATTCACTTAAAATCATGAAGTTTAAATTTAAATTAAATATAAACCTTTGGTATTACATTATGTTATAATAATGAATATGATTATGATGTTTATAAGTTGTAAAATGTTCTTCCATTGAGGATATAAATGTCTTTGGTGTTATTTTTATTTATCCATGAAATTGAAGTTGAGTTTTTTAATTGGTAAAAAAATGGTATATTGCTACCAAATAGAGTGTTTCAAGCAAGTTTTATAATGTAATTGGTGTACATTTATTGAAAGAAACAAACACGAAATAATTTCATATCAAGTTTGTATTGATTTATTTTATTTTTAAAGCCCATGTCAACTTAATGTAATTTTTTAAAAATTTCAAAAGAAATGAATTTTAAAGTTGTGATATTTTTAATATTTTATGTACATCTAGTTTTACTACATTTGGGTCCATCGTAGCATGCAAACACCCTTTATTTCACTCCCTTTTCAATTTCATTAGGTAGTCATGACTCAAGACATAGACAATCACAAATACTAAGGATTTGAATTTATTCCAAATGAGGCAAAGAAGTTCTTGTTGTAACTAATTGAAAAAATAATTAGAAAATAAAATAGCTAGTATGAAATACTTCAAATATTTGGTATTGTATATTTGTACCTTAGATATTGTCATTGTTTTTTTTTCTGAAAATATGAGTTTATGACATGTGGGCCTTCTACCTCCATGCGGCATTGCTCCATCAGGCTTTCATCCATTGCAAATTTTTTTGTACTACTCATTTGCAAATGATATCCACACTTTTCACAAATACATTTGTTTTGTCTCAAAAATCCAACATAAAACATGTTCTTGCAATTTTCACATTGAGTCCATAATCTTTTAATAGTATTAATTTTAATATATTTGTCTTTTTCTTTCTTGCTAAGAATATAACCCTTAGTAGTTTCTTCGATGGTTCTATTTTTTCTTTATTCGTTAATTTCATTTTTCATTTATTCCAACAGTTAATCCTCCACCTCCTCCCAGGTTTATTTCTTGGGTCATAATTACATTACTTATAACTTCTTTCTCCATGGACAAAGTTGATTGAGAATCGTCTTTCATCCCAAGCTTGACATGTCATGAATCTTTTTGAAAGTGAAGAGTGCCTTCAAGAACGTGGACACATGTGGTCCATGGCTATTGTCAGTTTGTATCGTAAGGTGTTGGGTTAAGTCCTGCAACAAGTGCAACCTTTATGTTTAGTTGCCATCATTTAATTTGGAACCTTAAACAAACTACTAGTGAGAAGCCAAAGGAAGGTGAAGATGACATTGAAGTATTTTGTTTCACGACACAAATATTTTGTAGTAGCCTATGATGAAATAGATTTTTGATTAATCAAAAATTAATTGTTGGCTAGTTTGAAAGACTTAATAAGACAAATATTCTTATGTTTTATTAGAAATCTTACAATGATTCTTTTCGATATTTTCAATAATAATTTTTAGAAACTTCTAGATTTATTAAAATTTTCCCAAATTATTTATTAATTATTATGAAGCCATCGAACTTTTTTTCTAATAGATGTAGCAATATGATTAGTTGTGAATAATGCATCAATCCATTATTTGTTATGATGATATTAGTGGGAAGTGGTAAGAAAAACAAATATATATATATACGTAAATGCAAATTTTTTTTAGTTCCATCTTATTAAACTTGAAATACTATTAATTCAAGTATTTCATTACTTCCCCTCCCAATTTATGATACTTTGGGAGTTAATGAAACTATTTTGATAAAATTGGATTCTCGTAATTCTCAAGCGATTGGACCAAAAACAAGAGTTCCTTTAGGATTTCCTTCTTGATTTATGATAATGGCAACATTGTCATCGAATCGCACACTCATTCCATTTTTACGTTTGAGTTTTTTACAAGTACATACAACTATTGCCCTAACTACTTCTAATTTTTTGAGAGGCATATTTGGTATCGCTTCTTTAACCATGGCAATAATAACATCACCAATATGTGCATATTTTTTATTACTAGCTTTTAATACTAGAATACACATTAGTTTTTGAACCCCATTATTATCTACAACATTCAAATAAATTTCAGTTTGAATCATTTTTCCATTTTATTGAAGGGATCAACCCCCCCACCCCCCCCAAAGGAAGGAGAAATGAAAAAAAGGGGGGGCTCAAGGGGGGGGGGGGGGATATTACTAATTTCATTTATATAATATTTTTTCTTATTGTTTTAGGGAGTTTTCCTCATCTATTACTTGTCCCTATCCATCATTTGTTTCTACCCATCACTCATATTTTTATTGGATGGAATAGTAACAAATTGAATACATATAGGCATTTTGTATCAAATTTGAAATTTTCACCCAATTGAGCACATTTGGCATACTTTTTTATGGTAGTTGGGTCATTAAAACTTATTCCATCAAGTTCACCACCATAATATTCCATAGTTACACTTATTTGTTCAACATTATATTTAGTATCTATTTTTTAAATGGAACATCTAACTCTTTATGGATGTCCTCAACGTAAAGGAATATATACTAAGGTGTATGTGTGACTTGTTTAGATTAGAAACTTCAAAATAATAGATAGGGATCAGTATGGTAGAACTTTTTTTTATGGTAAAACTCTTTTTTCTTGTTATTTCCTTAAAAAATATATCAATTATTGTAATAGATATATTAAAAAAATATTAATGTTTTTTATGTTTCATCACATTATTTTGCTTTCTAAACCCATTTCTAACCATTGTCCCCCTCCCAAGGGCATGTTCTTACACATTACTAACCCATCCGCCACTGAAACACCACTAGGATGCTTCCTATCCAACTTGCATGTGTTAAGCATGCCGCCAGTGTTCATCTTGAACTAGGACACTGTCTAATATTAAAGTAGTGTGATCCAATTCGAAAATTTCATCTAATTGAACATGTACATCAATTCTCTTGGGACAATTATAAATGTTCGTTGCGAGATTTAACCCAACATCTTGCGGCACAAGTTGACAACAACCATACACCACTTGTGTCCATGTTTTTGAGGGCATTCTTTTCTTTCAAGAAAATTCGTGGCATGTCAAGCCTTGATAAGGGTCTTTGTGTTGCATCAAATTAAACCACATGCTCCATTGCTTGTGTGGGCCCCTAGTCAATACCTTTGAGTTTCATTCTTGCAAATGTTCTCCCTAGGCAAGATACTTAACGTGTTAGCTACAACATTATTATACAAATAGAAGTGGGATGATTGCAATTACTCGTTATGCCCATTGTGGTGGAAAAAATGAATATGTATTTTTTTCGACAAACTTATAATTATGCAATTTGCAAAAACATGTATGAGTTTAGGAAAAGGGTCTTTACAATATCGGGTAATAACAGAGTGACAATTGCTTAAATATGTTGATATTGTTAGAAGAGCAAAAGGATCTACAAGTCAAGTTTTCTTACAATTGCTTGAAATGCGCTTAAATAATGTGATCTTTTGATTAGGTATGGCAATTTAATCTTGGGTGAAATAAATACCATGATTTCTGTCTTTTTTGATATAGTCATCATGTTGTAGATCAACAAATCCTAAAGTTACTTGATGTTCCCCTTCAAGTTTAAATCCGTGTTAAAATATCTCCTTTTAAGGAAAAAGTTCAAGAGCAATAGGAGTTTCATTTTTGTACAAATCTTCATCAGAAAATTTGAGAACTCATTGTTAAGATAAAAAAGTAAGATAAAAAAGAAGAACAATTTTGAGTTATTCTATATTTAGACTTTTAGAATGTAAAATAAAAATTAAAAAATATTTTTAATTTTTTGCAAGATTTCTTGTACCTCCCCTAGGAAAATCAAGAAATACCAATAATATTAAGAAAAAAATAAAAATTTTAACCAATTTTTAGTTTGGTGAAACCAAAATTGGGTTGAATGATTCATATGGCTGCCCACTTTATGCATGTATTGTAATGTGTCATCAATCACACCCTATTATGTGAAAAAACCCACATTCTATTGTAATGATGACAAAGGCAATATTTTAATGAAAATCAATATTCTTTTAAGGAATTTTTTAATGTAGACAAATTGGCATATCCATGGGAATATGTAACTAGATACAGTTTGTTTTCTTCAATTTGACAATTAAAACATTTCAAAATCAATCCTTGCATTTAATTTTTTTTCAAATTTCACTTTTGGTGAATACATGAAACTTTTAGTGCATTGATTTAAAACTTGGGCTTTCACAAAAAATGTGTTAATTGGAACCAATTTGTTATTTGTTAATTTTGTGATGTACACCCAAAGAAGTTTTAGTCAAATTTGGTAATATTGAACAATACTGTAGTACTTTTCCAGGTTTGGCATAAATTAAATTATTCTCTAATTTGCTGAATTTTTGGATATTAATAGTTAGTTATGACAAAATTTTAAAAAATTCATGCAACCAACCAAGTGTGATCCCTGAACCTCCTCTCTGAGTGGCTAACAGTAATAAGTTACTGATAACCTAACCACAAAAACACTAAACTTCTCTTATAATCATATGGTTATAATAAATTTAATATAGAGTGCTGAAATTTTCAGAATTCAAATTTTAACTGCTGAATTAAGAATTAAGAATTAAATTAATTATTCAGCATTGAGGTGCCAAACCTGAAAAGGTACTACGATATATGAAAATAATATTTTTTGAACATCATTCTATATTTTTGGCTACCTATTGGGACCAATACATAAATCTGGTAATAATAATAATAATTATTATTATTACTAAAATTACAGTGATTAAAACCCTAAAAATCACTTCATTTTTGGCTTGATTTCCATATAATTTTCTTTTTTTTTGGGTGAAATTTAGCTAGAAAATAAAAGGTTGCTTGGAACCAACTCAATCATGTGAAACATAATAATGATTATTACATTTGCTCCAAACACCTTGACAAGTATAAATCCATTCTTTAATTCCCATCCAATTGCACTCAAAACCCATTACCTAGAATCATTGTAATTGATGGTCATTTCAATCTCCATTGTAATTGGAGATCAATTTTAAGTGAAAAATAAATTATAATTCAAGAAAACAATGGTTGGGAAACACTTTTGGTTGTGTCATGACAAAACAATGCAGATCAAATTTTATGCAAATAAATAAATAAATAAATAAACATTGAAAATCGTTTTCAGCCATTGAACCATGGAGGTTCCTTTTAGTTACCATAATATCTTGTTGGTGGCCATGATTTTTGGTTGCCATAGTTTTGTGAAGATCAATTTTGAGCAAAAATATAAAGATTTACAGCTTGAAATCACTTTTGGTGATTGTGCAATTTTCGAGATCATCCTGTCACTATCTTAAGGTGGATATAATTTACCATTGCCAGCACATGATAATGGAGATAGAATGTGCCCAGCAAAGAAATGGAACAAAAATCTAAAAATCAAACAAAACCAAGGTTCATTGAAACCATCCAAAAGATAGCCATCAATTCAACAAAATGAACACAATGTACCAATAAATAAAGTGAATGAAATGAGACTACAAAGTTACATAGGGTTTGAACCCAAGTCCCACCCAAATAATCAAGGCAGGTGAATGGGCTCAAATCCTTCAATTAAAAATCCTCATATTTAGTGCAAAATCTTTGTAAAATATATAAACACACATATACTTTGAATTTCTGCTCATGAGAATTTTATTATGTAATTAAATATTTCCATAGTGAAATTAATTACATGTGTTTACTTTCTTTATTTAATTTAATTTTCAGTTTTATAATTACATTGAAATTCAAGATATTTTTTATTTCAAAATGTAAAAGAATGTTACATTATTTTTCAATGTTTACTTCAACAACTTAAATGTAATTTTAAAATTTAAATTGATTTGGGTTATAATTCAAATAAAAGTTTAAAGTTACATCCAATTTATTTAATTTTACATTTAATTTAATTTATGATGTCTTTAACTCCAAATGTCAAGAAACTAAATCAATTTAATATTTTGATTTGGGCCATAAATCCAAGATGGTTTTTTCAAACATTTGGAGATTTTTTTTTACAACTAAGGCAATTTATGAAAATATTTCTTTTCATTTTTTTCACATTCTTGCAAGATTTTCATATTAAAAAAAAACTCATGTACATGTACAATAAGGTAGTGAGGTAATTATGTAATAAAATTAATAAAATTGTTGTTAGTTCAGTGTATTTATTTATTATTTATTTAAATTAATTTCACAAGTGAAGTACATAATATACAAGTTACATATGTAAATGTATAATTTAAAAAAAATGTGGGAACAAGCTTACCTAAATTACAATATTCCAATCTGGGCATTTAGGGTGTTGTTTAGTTTGGTTTGGAACTACATGAATTTTGTTAGATTTTTAGGCAAATCTTTTGCTGTATATGAATAATTTAAGTTTCACATGTACATAAAGGTTATATGGGTTGAATTTTCTATAATTAAAGTTCAAAATTCCAATTCCAGTTTCTCAATCATTTTTAGTTGGTTTCCACTATATTATTTTTAATTTAAAAAGAATATAAAAATTAGTTTAAAATATGATAATTGCATTTTAACATCATTTAAAAAAAGTAAACTTAAGTTCAAAAAATAATATAAAATTTTCTTTTCAATTTTAATATTACACATACAAAAACTAGCATCAAAAGTAGCATTATACAGTCACATGCTATTGTTCAAGAATGATAATTTCAACAACATGAATTGCATTAGTCAAACTACACAAATCAATTTTGTGTCCCATTCGTCATATGTATAGCATCAATGTGTTTGATTTTTAAAAATCATAACAAATATAACTAATTTTGATAGACTTAAAATGGACAAAGTCAATCATTTCAAATTAAGTAGTCTTGAGTTTACAATATGTTTAATTGCAATGCTAAGTACTAGTGTAAAAATCATATTTTTTTATTAATGAAACAACATAACATGATCTAGCAAAAGTGGTTGGTATTCATTGCTTCATAGCGAGAGGACATAGGAATTTATCAATTGACTCCAAATTCCAATTCCCCCACTAAGCCATTGATCTACATGTGGTACCTACTACAACCACCAGGTTAGTGAATCTTTTACACAAATTTTGTCATTTTTTCAACAAAAAAAAAATTGGGAAAGTTTTGGAACCCAGATCCAGATCTGTCCACTCCTACCTACTAAATCGACAGATCACAAAAAGCCTAAGAAACACAAATAGAATTCAATTCTAGACAAATAATATGTCCAGCACACAAATAATTCAAGTGTAAAAATTCACCAGTAATTAGCTATGCCAACCTCTGAGGTATATACTACACTGAAGTCACTGTTTTTGCAAACCAACGACAAGGAACAACAGTACAGATAGTGCATCTGCAGCGAGCAAAGAAGGTGCACATTACTACCATAAAGCTAATTTGAATGTACCTTAGGGCTCCTGCAGTTCCAATCAGTGTTTTTTTCCTCAATTTTATATACGGCATCTACAGCAAGCAATGCAGGTGTACATGATTACTACGTAGCCACCTATAGTGCCTATCATCAGTAAGAGGATTTAGCCAAATTTGGTTACAATCGAAATATGAAAGTGAAAACATTTAAGCATCCTTCTATATTGTTGGCGATAGGTACTGAAACCTGATGTAGAATCTGGCCATGTTTCTAGTAACAGATTTCGAAATTTAGGGATGAGAAACCCCGAAAAGAACACATTTTTCAGATTTATCCTCAAAGAAACCTCCAAAAACAAACCTCTAGTTCCAATCGATCAGTAAAATAAAAAAATAAAAAAATTGATGTTCACCATATTGATCTAGGCGCTAGTCATTTAAAAATCTAGATCCAGAGATCATTCGTGGATGAGACGTGCGTCGGGCACGATCCTAACACACGCATTTTACAAGCTCATCAGCTCTCATGCGTGTGACTCGAACTTTCGCGATCGCTTTCGTCGCTCTGGCGCACATGCAGTAAGCTAGCCGGACCACTTTTTTTGTGTGGCTGCTAATTAAATCAAACGATGGCGTTTTGTGATCTTATTATGATATTATGAAATGGTTGTCCTTTTGAGTATTCATGACGTGCGTGGTCTCTAAAACGCAATTCCGACTTAGCAGATCATCACATCTGGAATGATCAGCTAGCAGCATCGCGACTTAAGCTGCTTATATAATAATATATATATCTGACTAGTGAGCAGTAACGTAGGATCATTAACATATTACTGCTTTTTCGTAATGTATCATTTTTATCTCATTGTCTTGACTTGAGAGTAGGTGAAATTAGTTATATCATCCGTCCGATTGTCAACAGCGTGCGTTGGAAGTGTTCAAGACATGTATCTATGCCAGATGTTTGCACCATTTTCAAGACTCTAATTACCGTTTCTTGAAACAAAACAATCTATTGAATATTTCGTCTTGGGAGCCCATTGCCCACGAATCCTCAAATTTGAACCCCTTTGAAAAATGTGATATGAATCGCTTGATAAATTAGACGAGAAGACAATATTGTATTTGCCCATGAGAAAATTTAACATTGAAATGTGTTGTGTCACGGATAGTTCAACCAAGGCCTATTATCAGTTCGTGCGGGAAAACTACGACAGACCCAATTGCGACAATTCGCAGGTGAAACAAAGCGAACAACTGTTAATCAGAATAAAGGTAATCGATGTTGCGAGCTTCGTCTATCTAGGGAAACACAAATAAGGTAGCCGAAAAAGAGAACAGGTGAAGGGGCCGAGAATCTCGGTGCGCTGATACGCTTAAAGTGGCTCGATAATTGGGAACTTGATCACGATCGATCGATGGCAAAAGCTGGGCTCTAGCTGCAACCTGAGCACTTTTCCTCTTACATGCAACAGAAAAAATTGTCATGATCGGGTAAGCAAGAAATTTCACCGCAGTTGGTCAAGCGTTTGTATTGATTTCAAGCGTTACGGCTTTAACGACAAACAGAGGGCCCACAACTAATTGACTGGTGAATCCCCAGTCGAATTATATCATCTTTTGTGTCTAGCATCTCGTGTACTTACGACGACACTTGATTGTGCCACGAGCGGCTTGAACTTTCAAGTTTCAATGTTGTTCTCGGCAAGAATGAATATTCATCAAACGAAATTATTTTGTGTTAATTACTGTCTATCGAAATTTAATAATGTCACAAGCCCTGATCACAAGCCCCGGTCCTTAATGGAAGTAACTTCGTCGACATGGGAAGGCACGTCCACTGGAGGAAATTTCTTTGCGATGCGCATCCGAGACAATTGCGATCGAATTGTAGGATAAAAGCCCACCGGATTCAAGTCAATGTCATTCTTAGAAGCCTCAAGTTTCTGCCACATTAAGTGGAGCCTGTATTGCATTAGTTGCGGGCTTGGGGTATTTCAACTGTCCGGATTCATCTTCTCACGAGGGTAGTTGTGTGACGGACCACGGTATTGTGACGTACACCATTAAGTCAAGCCATTAAGCTGCTATTGTCTCCAATAGTATCAATTCTAGTTTCAATATGAATCAGTAGGGCACCAATCGATCCGATGTCGGATGACTGATTTGGAGGATAACTATATTAATTCTGGCCAGTCGCTGGGACAATCTTTAATTTACCCTTCAGAATCCGAGTTAGAAAAACTCTTAGTACAGTTGTCGACATTCTTATCACCAAGGCTGTCCTCAAGGGATCTACATCCAAGTGACCAAGTGTTTGAACAACAGATTCACAACCGCGTCTCACGCCAACTAGCAACCACCTGCAATAACCTAATCGAATATCAGAGGACTACACACTATTATATTAACTGAAAGACTAGTAAAGTGAGAGTCATGATCGCAGCTGCATGCATGCAGCAGAAGTTGTGAGTTTTAGAAGTATTGCAGGCTCCAGTCTTGTGGACGTTCTTAATTTGCAAAGAATTACACCTTCATACGACATTCTCGTATGATCTAATTCAAAGGAAAGTTGCCTCTGAAGAGCTGAAACTCGTGCATCAAGTATAACTCGAGTCAGAAAGAACCACTGTCGACGCTCGGTTCTAGCTTTAGACCTAAATTCAGGTGAGCTATAGAATTCATCTTTGTTCTGATCCCGCAGCTCCGTAATGTGACTGAAGGTGATCTGAAGGACGTAGTAACATTAATTGATACGCTCGCGCACCTTCAATCCGCTTGCAGGCGGAATATTTAACCCGCAGTCCAACGTGGTTGACTGATCAGCGGCAGGATCATCAGCAATGCATAATGTACTGCGGAACAGGCAGCTTCGTCGACGGCCACAAAGCTCATACGTAAACTACCCGCTCTTCAAATGGCTCGTGCTGATCTGCATGCAGACTACTCTCAATTATAATATTCCTAGGCTGTTTGTGATCGCGCAAGATTCGATTTGTCAGGACTTGGCACCATCGCCAACCTTGGGACCATTTCTAGATTCACTGCCGATCCCACCGACCATACCGGTTAATCTATCTCAACTTGTCATCGGTGCTTACAAGATAAAACACAGGTGATTCATATTGTTGGGTGCACTCCTTTCAACGCTATATAGTGGAAGAATAACTTCGAGGACATGTAACAGATAATCAGGTTGCCCGCCGTGGAATGGCTGAAAGTATAGGTTGATCTGTTGGTAAATGCGCATATACAATCCTTGCAAAGAAAGTCTTATAGCAATTGCGCTTAAGTTTTATTGGACTTCCTGGAAGATGCTTCGAAATCATGTCTTGGGTTGCAGTATCGGGAATAAACTGATGTTGAAATTGTTTGTTTCATGATTTTGCAGCAATTGCATCAAGATCTGAATGCAACGACATTGTACGCATACGGAACAAGCCAGGCCACTGCACAATACCCAGGTCCGACTCTTATTGCGACGCAATTTGAAACAGCGCTGATACGTTGGGAGAATCACATCCCGGACGCGCAACACTTTCTCACAGTCGACCCCACTATACACTGGGCTAATCCCGTCAACGGTGGCGTGCCAACTGTTGTCCACGTGCATGGCGCCGAGGTGCAGAGCGTTTACGATGGTTACCCGGATGCTTGGTTTACTCCGCTCAATGAAACAGGCCCAGAGTTCGTTACACAAAACTACCAATACCCCAACACGCAGCCGTCGACCATGCTCTGGTACCACGACCATACCGACGGCATCACGCGCCTCAATGTACTTGCGGGTCTCGTGGGTCTCTACTTTGTGCGATCATCGTTCGACGCTGCGATGACCGCGTTGGGTTTTCCCAGTGGCCAGTATGAGATCCCGCTGGTGATTAGGGACATGCAATTCTGGCCGAATGGCTCCATCAACTTCCCCAACATTGGGGACAATGCGACCATCCACCCTAGTTGGTGCCCAGAGTATTTCGGCGACACGATTCTTGTCAATGGAAAAGCGTGGCCATACCTCACAGTTTATCCCCGTGTCTACCGATTCCGCATTCTTAACGGTGCTAACGCTCGATTCTTTCAGGTACGTGGTTATGAAAACTGCGAAGACCCTGAAACTTCATCTCGTATTCATGACGTTCATATGAAGCCGGTCACTTCTTTAGCCTTATTGGATTAGAATTCAATTGAGCACACATCATGATATGAACTCCCAAAACGTAAGCTCAGCTGCATGCAATCGGATAGTCCGTGGACCTAACACTAGTAAGTTGGTGCTTTTCTTTGATCAGTTGTTCTTCAGTGACCCCAATATATCTTTCTGGAAAATCGGTACCGACCAAGGCTACCTATGGCCTCCACTGCAATTGTCTTCAATCCTCCTGGCTCCCGCTGAGCGAGTCGACGTGCTCGTGGATTTTTCGTCCTTGACTCCCGGAACGATCATTTACCTCAACAACTCAGCCCCTGCACCGTTCCCGGACGGCGATCCGTCATTCAGCCCACCTCAAACCAACGTGGTGATGCAGTTTCAGGTCAACGCAACATCCTCAATCAACCAGCTAGGATTACCCACGCCAATGCCCTTGTCCCAATGTCTCGCTCTCATAACTCCCATTTTGTCCAATTTCACCCCGGTGACTCCAACGGCTCTCAGTGCCACGGTTACTCGAAGGCTGCTGCTGCAGGAGTTCGACGACGCCAACAATAACCCCACCCAATCGCTCCTTGGAAATGCTACGTGGTTGGACCCAGTGACGGAGACGCCCATAGTAGGAGCGACTGAGATCTGGGAGATGATCAACACCACTCCCGATGCACATCCTATGCATACCCATCTCGTCGGCTTCCAGGTTCTCAATCAGCAATCCTATGATTCAACTGGGTGGGTACTATTCACGACTCCTATGAAATCTTCGTCCTGCAAGACCTGTAAATCACCATTATATTCTGACGTTTTGCGAGTCTCTTGCATTGATTTCTAAACACGAGTGCTATACATTAGATTTTTTCGTTCCCGTGCAGACGTACTTGCAGATAACGTGCTTACATACATAAAACATGACCACCTCATGTGCTTTTCTTTTTCCTTTTCTCTATTTGGAGGGATGTGTAGGTACTTAAATGGTACTTGTTCAATCGAGACTCCATACGGCGACAGTGGTAGCTGCTTCACAGATATCCCGACAGGTCCAGCTGATTACCAAGTAGGATGGAAAGACACAGCGATTGTGTGGCCAAACAATGTTACGCGCTTCGTCATACGTTTCACCCCGCAAACTGGAGGCATCTTCCCGTTCGACCCTACTTTTGGGCCAGGCTATGTGTGGCATTGCCATATCTTGGATCATGAAGATAATGATATGATGCGCCCTTTCAATCTCATCTATTGACGACAACTGGAAATCGTAGCTGATCAATACCTGCAGGGGACTGATGAATGCTGCAACTCCTCATGCACCACGACGATTCTAGTATTAGCAAGCTCTGCGTGTTAGTCAAGCTGGATGCATGCAGGTGCTCTAGAATGATTAACGACCATTCTAGTAGGATTAGTAAACTCTCCATCATGTCAATAACGCTGCAGGATGCTGCTAGAATTCATATATCTAATAAACTTAATTAGATCACATGATCAGATCAGCATTAGCTGCCCTGCATAAGTTTCTATCCTATTGAATTCAGTATTATATAGCTAGCCATGGAAATTATAAGTTCTGCAGTTGAGCTGCTGAATATTGCAACTGATGAAACTGCAGGTTCTGAAATTATAAAAGCTTGTAATGAAGTTTAGACGTCTTGCACTTAGATCCAAAGCAATCTGACTCCTCCAAAAATTATGCCAACTTATATTATCCAGATATTATTTTTGCTCATTAATTTAATGGTGTTTAATTTAACCAAGTTTTAATTACTTCCAAATCAACCTATATAATATGACTTTACAGTGAATTATGAATAGGTAGTGAATTTCATCAGACAGGCTCACTAATTTTGGTTGAGGACTACATGTTGGCATTTAAGTCAAAAACACTGCATTTGGATCAATGTATCAACAATACATTGAATCATGAAAGTTTATTTGCAATAGAGCATGAAATTTAAATAATGGTGTAAAATTACACGGGCTCATGCCATGACATTCAAGCATTGCTTTTATTTATATATAAATCATAACTAAAACTCATGTATTGCGTTATTTATAGCATAATGTAATTTCTACATTACTTTAACAGAACTCTCAAATTGTACCTAAACCAAAAAGTGCACTAGAAGCAAATCAAATGAAATACCTAACGAATTAAAACTAGAATAGATCTTTGAGTCCTAAATTAAGTAGATCATAATCATTTGCCTCCTCTTACCTGCTTGAACAAGAACTTGAATTTTTAGTATTTTCAGGTAGTTTAAACTTGTACCGAGTACATGTTATGCGTGTGCTTGAAGATCACCTTTTTCTCACCACAGGGACCAAGCTACTTCTAGTGTTCAGGTGTCGCGAACTAAAGTGAATGCGTAATCCGTGGCAGTGAAGGCATGGCCGAACAAATGCAACGACATGGCCATCCACTTCCACATTTGCACCACATTGCCAATATTCAAGGACAATAGATTTTATGGTTGGAAATGTCTGGAAATGGGAAGAGTATTTTTCTGGTGGATTCAACACTACTGTGTATACAATATCAGGTTTCACATTCACCACACTTGAAATTTAGGGACCGTCGCTTCTTAAATTATTTGGTTGCTGATTGTAGGTCTTGCTCATGTTGATGCCTTGGATACAATTGACTAGATCTTGTGTGCCATCATCTTATGGACTTAGGCATAGTTTGCTGGACAAGTATTCCAAGTTGAAATAAAATTGCACTACCAAAGCCCTCTTTCCTTGACCAACATTCAAACATATACAAAACAGGAATGCTTCTCTAAGGACTAATTTGGTGCAAGACAGGTTCAAGACCTTTAACCAAAGAGATGAAGTGTCCCATGACCTTTATGGCCGTAATGAGACATGGGAACAAACACCACAGTACATGAAAATGGGTCCTTAATCCCTAAAGGAAAAGGAGCTTCCCCTGTTGACCTGTACATCTACTTAAATAGAAAGTTCAAAACTTGTCTATTTGCACAAGACAGCACTTTGTTGTTCAATGTTAGCTCACAAATGTACGGTTATAAATTGCATCTATTCTCTTAAGATTCAAACAAGCAAGGAAACCTCAGAAATCATGGTAGCAGAAAACCTTTGAGAAATTATGGTACCAGAAGTAGCAGCTCGTGGCATCAGCCTTCTTCACCATACCCTGCACCTTAAACCCTAAACTAAATAAACTGGCCCCAAAAACCCATTCCAATGCAAGAAAAACATCCTGTCATAAATGTCATACATACCCTCGAAGCAGACACAACTTCCCTCTGTGAATACAATTAGGGTTCACTCATTGCAAAGAACCTATATGAAAAGGTAATGATGTAGTTTCAAGAACAACCATGCTTTGCACCTAACCTTGGGGCTGCCTCTTTGCACCCCATTGGCCCCTTTATCCAATGGCTCATTTACAGATTCTCAAATGCTTTTCTGGTTGTGTCCATTCACAGAGACAAACTGCAAGCGCTCGATTCATTGAAATGAAAAACACACCATCATCAGTGCATTCAGTTAGGCACAGGATGATCCTGGAATAGCAAATGTTTGGTTCCCTGTTTATTGCATATCAGTGAGACCATGATTTAACCTGCTCCTGCTATCCAACTCAGATAAGAAGACAAGTCAGCCATCTCGTCACTGCTTAGCTTATGGTTGTCAGAGTTCTAAAGTGATGGTTTTAGATGACTTAACAATAGTCAGATGGCAAGGGCTGGTTAGTGATTCGGTGGAGCCTTTGCTATAGATGGGGAATGAATTATCGGCGGAGCCGAGAGGGCACATCTCTTGTCCAGAGTCTCAGCATTGCAGAGAGGAACTATCCTCGTTTTCCCTTCAGTGCCTGAGACAACAATGTTGGCCAAGAAGGCATCCGTTGACAGGGGTTGGCCATCAAATACAGGGGAGACACATGAACAATCTCTGGAGTGGAGACTAAACATTGTAGCTCGTGCCTTCTTTCTGACACAAAAGAAGAAAAAGTGGTACCAAAAGTGGTCTCATATTGTGTAGTTTGTACCCTCAATCGTGGTTATTTGTGGTAAAGACTTGGTGTTTAAACTGCAGCTGAGACGCGAACAGGATGGGTTTCCAGCATCTCTCCTTCACAATGGGTTTTCAAGTTTTTGGAGACCACATTGCTAAGGTCTGTAGGTGCCTTGGTCTATCACACCTGATGAGAATTTTGTCACTGTGGTTGTTCACCGGAGAAGTAGATGAATGTGAAAACTGATTTGTTAGGTGCTTTGTGCTTTCCCTCTCAGAGGTCATATTGTTGATTTCCCTGCAATTTTGCCTCCCAATATCAGTTCCCAATACTCAAATACTCTTCTTTGTAGTTGATTCTCAGGAATTCTAATGACTGTTTTACTCACTAAATTTGCATAATATCAACTTCCATGCATAATTTCATCATTCTTGTGTGTTGTCATCGAGAGAATAGTGTGAACTGTGTGCCTGGGTTTACTCTATATAACCACAAGTTATCAGCTCGGTCTTCTAGTAGCCAAACGCCAACTATATAGTTCCCCTGTCACCGTTCTCGGCATCCCTAGTGCCCTTGAACATCCTCCATCAGCCCTCCCATCTTGCCTGAGGTTCACTGATATACTCCAGTGTCCCTGATATCCTCCTGGCATTACCTGAACAAGACTAGGACCCAAGCCCAGTAGCCTTGGATCCAAACCAGGATTTTATTGGAATGTCTGGATTTCAGACGTCTTGTGGGATGTTGGCCTCGCCACCCAAGATATACTGGCTTTGACGGAAGGCCAAGATTATCATTGAGACTTCTTTTGATGAGGGTGACTTTTGTATTGTCACTTTTCAGGATACATTAAACCTGACACTTGAATCACGAACAGAGGATGTCCCATCCTGGGTGGCATGGGACACAGTTTGAGTACGTTGTCGTCGCTCTACGTAGAGCTCCTCTGCAGGACCGTGTGACCAGGAGGACCTGCTGCTGGTACCAGAGAAGCTCTGAAGCACGGTTTGCCCGAGAAAGTTACTGTCCACATTTTGAGAAGACTTGGCAAACAGGAAAGGACGAAGGATACAGAGGTGCTCAGAGGATACAGAAGACTCGGTAGCGTACTAGCAAGTTAGTTACTTCAAGAACTTCCGCCTTGCCTACTGCCTATGGAAACCTGATACTCTTTTTTATCACTCCCAACTTCGAACAACCAATTCAACAGCATGCCTAAGTGTGAATTTCCCGACATTTCTTGATTTTAGAAACCCATTATTAGAAATCTGGTAATTTTTTGACTTCTGATGCTCTAACTATTAGAAATCTGGTGAATTTTGGGCTTTTGATCCCTGGAGTTTTTCAAGGATTCTTCCAGAAGACCTGAACAAAGAGAAATTTAGTTGCCTGAAAATTCATTAATTGGATTTGGGCAGCCCAAGAAGTTTCTGGAAAACTATATGAATTCAAATTCAGTCTTCTAGCTGCGACAACGCACATCAGCTTCTGTCCAAGTATGGAGCTTTGGTGAGAAGGTGATATCCACGTCGTACTCGGCAGCCAAGCTCTTTGAGAATTGGAGAAATGGACGGATATGGCCTTGTGCAGGGAGGGAATGGGAAGACCACCACACGGGCTGGAGTGACCCAGGCCCCATGACTGCACCAGCTCCTTTTGGGATGAACTAGTGTTCATCCCCATTATTGAACCTCCAGCAGTCAGAAAGGTTGAGTCAAAAAAGTTTTTTGGTCACCCTCCGACAGTCAATTTTTTTTTCACCTTGTATCAATCCTGCTCACCCAACCTTTGCTCACCTTATAATGGGCATGAAAGCAATCAAGATTTTTTAACCAAAACAAGAACATAGGTAGGCCTAATTCTAAATCCAAATTGCGAAACAAGAAAAATAAAATAAAATCATGACATATGACATGAATCCAACAAGATTTTATTGTAAAAACAAAACAAGAGTAGAACAAAATTGCAACAAAAAAAAGTGCCCAAAACTAGTGTTGAACAAATTAAAAGTAATTAAAGTTCCTACCTCTATTTATAACCCTTGGGGACCAAACTCAAGGAAACTTTCATGGAAATTTTGTCCCCATGTTTGGCCCATGATTAGACTAAGAGTGAACTAAGAGTAAACTAAGAATGAATTAAAAGTGAACCGAATTGATAGTTAACTAAAAGTGAACTAACAATTAACTAAGAGTGGATTAATAGTGAATTAAAACTAATGTTAGTGATGATGCTGACAATGGTGCTAACAATGTCATTCATGACATCACCTCCCCTTCTAACAATGCATTCGATAAGGAATAGCCTTGGGTTTGTTTGGATAAGTTGATGAAATTTTTCCACCTTCTCCATGGCATTTGATAGATATTTAACTAGTTCCCAAATGCATTCGCTATTGTCATAACCTTTTTAATGGACAAAGTATTGTAGTTGTTGATTGTACAATTTAGAATTGAAAATATCCTCCACTTCATATTCTTGTTCACCATTGACTTCCATTGGTGAAGGTAGTTCTGAAACCCATCTTGGGATGGTGGATGCATGATAGGGTTCCAACAAGGAAACATGAAACACTGGATGGATCTTCATGGAGTCTAGAGCTTTGAATTGAAAAGTCACAACGTTGATTTGTTTCATGATGGTGAATGGATCAACTCTTTGGTAGTCCAAAGGTCAAGTTCTTTTGATATGTTGTTGTTGAAGCCACATTTGGTCTGTGACCTTGACATTTTATTAATCTTTTCAATGGACATCAACATTATCTTTATATCATCTTTGTGCCTCTTTAAAGGTGTATACAAGTTGTGTTCAAATGTTTGCCAACCACATGGCTTAATCCTCAACTACAAGATTCATAATGTTGTGCACACCTTGGATGTTAAACTTGGGGTGCAAATCATGATTTGCAAAGAAAAAGGTTTATTTTGTTGATGAATGCACCACATTGTTGTATGCAAATTCCACCATGGACTAGAGGTTTAACCAATTATCATGATGATTATTAGTTGTACATCACAAATATTGCTCCAGAATTCGATTAAGGTTCAAACAACTAAGGTTCATGATAAAAAATAATATGTTAAAAAAAGCCTTGATACCGAAAAACATGATAAAAAAATAATTTGGTTATCTTTTCTCCAATTATTATTTTGTTACAAGGAATGAAATGAACCATTTTCGATGAGCGATCCACCACCACCAAAATGGAGTCAAATGAATCAAAAGGTGGGAGATCCATGATGAAGTCCATGGAGATGGAAGACCATGGTGATGGAAGGCTAAAAAAACCCATGTGGTCGATAATGAAAATTATTTGCATGTGCACAAACATCACAATCCAACAAACTCCTTCACATATGTCGTAACCCTAACCTTGGGCTCATGACCAAAGCAAGGGTTTGTGAAGGTACAGGCCAAGAGTGAAACTTGGGAATCACATTTCATATTCCTGGGAGTGTAGGAGAATGTGAGGGAATGAACCCCCACATTCCCAAGTGAACTCCCACATTGGGAGTTGGAGTCCTAATGGACTTTTGAATCTTCAGAGGGCAATTGCAAGGGTCAAAATTCATTAGATTAAAAATTTCCTTATATGATTGAAAATATCTTGAAATGTAGATGTCTAAAATGGGCTCGCATGATCCATTTGGATACTTAAAACATAAGTTATGACCAAAAGAAGGGTCGGGAGTCAAAGTGTCACTTTGACTCCCGACCATTAAAAGTCAAGAATCACCCCGATTTATTTTCTTTCAGGTGGCATGCCACATATCGTTGAAAATATCCTGATGAGGGCTACAACTTTGCTTTACACTTCATCTCGATCAAAGGTTTGTAAAAGAAGTTATGAGCCTCCAAACTTGCGGGAATCCCAATTATGGGAATTTCGGGACTCCAACTTGGGAGTCCCATGACAAAATGACATTTGGGTGCTGGCCCCATGACTAGGCATAGAAAATATTATAAGGGGGAAGGTGATAGCTTCCTCCAAGTCTTAGCCGTGGTAAATTTTGTGAATCTGTGCTTGCCCGTGGTGAGTCCGTGCACTAAAAGTGTTCCAATTACATACTAACCAACTTGTTGTTTGGTTTGTGCAGGTTCATGTGAGTAATTGAATTTTTTGTCATTATTCTTAATCCCCATCCCAGAACTCTAGCACACCCTCTACCCCAAAAGTGTTATAAGCCAAAGAGCGTGCCCCAACTTCTTTTTGTTGTTTTCACCTTAAACTCACATTTGAATCTATTAAAGAGCATGGGTGTGCATCAACATACTTACACATTTGTGACCACCAATAGTCATGAAACACTAATTCCATGTTCTTGTTGAATCTAAAATGATTTGTAATCAAAGCATCATGTCTAGCTTGAAAGACTCAAAGCTTAATAGGACCATCAAATATGTACAAAAACCCATTATAATACTGCAATCCACCATGAAACTTGAATTTGCCATAATGGCCTAGAGTTGGAATTGAATTCTTCAATTGTCTTAATTAACATTGGTAAAAAGATCTTCTAGCAACTTTTCACAAATGAAAACAAAAAGTGATTTGTCATCAAAAGTCACAAATAATGTTTAAAATCAAAGGTGTTCAAGTTTGAGGAGGCATCACATTATTGGTCACAAATTTCATCTCCCTCCTTAAGCATGAAGTACAATCAACAAGATAATACATTTGGTTTCCCTTAATGACGCCTAGGACGATATGTGATGACAAACCAAAATCAAAACAAGGATAATGCTTAACAAGCTTGGCGTCGATTCATAACTCGAGTAAACATCAAATACTGGAGGTTTTTATGATTTGAATACATGATGATCTCATGTTAAATTCTTTCAAGTAAATGACGTTAATCCTCAAAGGCATCCATGAGGGCCAAAAGTTGTTTGTCATGATTCCTGTAGTTGATTTCAATAAAAAAAAACTTATGAAAGCAAAAATTGACATGATGAAAAAAATTGTCTTCTTCGAGTTATGAAAATGCGACGCCTATTGCAAAATCAAAAACATCTGTCTCCAAGATAAATGATCTAGAAAGGTCTTCATGAATAAAAAATGGGGTAGTTGTGAAAAAACCTTCAAAGATTGGAAAGCATTATCAACTTCAACTCCCCAAGAAAAAGGCTAATCCTTTTGAATTAAATGAGTAAAAAAGGCCATTATCATAAAATAATGGGAAATGAAACATTGATAAAGGTTGGAAAATCCAAGAAAACATTGAACATCACGAACAATGGTTTAAACCTTGTGACGATCCATGCGAATGTCATCTCCAAAAATGATATAACCCAAAAATTCCATTTTAAATTAATGAAATTCACATTTTTCCAATTCAGCATAAAGTCCGACTTTTTGGAGCTCTTCTAAGACAAGACATACATGGTGTTCATGGTCTTCCATGTTTTTAAGAAAATAAGGATGTCGTCAATGTAATAGACCACGAAATCATCCAAACACTCACAAAAAACATGTTGAAATATAGCACGTGCATTGGTAAAGCCAAAAAATGCATCACAGCATATTCGAAATGGTCATAACATGTTTGGACTGTCGAAGATTCCATTCACTACTTTCTTGAATATGCACCAAGTTGTATGCTCCATGTAAATCAATCTTGGTGTACATTTTGGCATGACTTAACTGATCCAACAATCCTAAAATTAAGGGCAAAGGGTATCAATTTTTGATGGTGAATTGATTCAATCCATAATAATCAACACAGGATCGCAAGGAACCATCCTTCTTCTTGACAAAGAGGAGAGGGGCACCGATTAGAAATTTAAAATGCTAAATGAACCCCTTCTCAAAATTCTCATCAATGAATCATATGGACAATGCTCTAGTAGAATGTCAATATTCTTTTTTTCAAACACGTCTTTGAATTCCTTATATTGGGAAGGAATTTCATGATGAGGTGATTTAACATTTGACATGGGAAGAACATAGATCAAGAATGCATCTCATTTTTTAGTAACATGCATGAAAGCCTTTGCCCCTATAAATAATGACTTCCAACACTTGGGTTTTTGCATACCACCAATGTCCTTTTTTTGTTGCAGGTCTTACATGCATTCATCCTCATGCTTCTTTTTGGGTGTATGACATGCACGATCATGAACTCCACCAAACATGCTTGTGATGAAGGCTTCACATTTAAGAACCTCATGCTTTAATAATTCAAAATGAAAATTTTTCATACACCAATCCATTTATGGATTATTGTAAAGCAAGCCAAAACAACCTAATGATGACAAGATTTCTCAGAGAAGAAATGACATTGAAAATGACCTTACTAATGTGAAAACCAATGGCAACATTTAAGCCCTTGGTTTCATGTGTGACCGATCCTGTTGAAAGATTTTGATCATCAATGACTTCAACTAAAACTGGTGTATTTTTTTTTATTAGGGCCGACTTGTATTATTACACCAACTTTTTGGTTAATGAAACATGTTGATGCACCAGAATCAAGAAGTGTTTGAGCCTCCATTATCATGAGCTTATTACATTTGATAGTGATTGGTATCAAAAAACACGGTGTTCAACTTGAAAATAGCTTAGGACCATTTGCACTACATGATGCATCAAAATCCAACCTTGTGGTCCCTATTGAGATTGGAAATGTTCATTTTCCGACTCTTCTAATTAGGGGTTGGTAATAGTGGTGGCATGTGTTACATGTTGATCACATTTCTTTGAACATTCACAAGCAACATGACTTAGTTCTCCACAATACAAACAAATATTGTTTGTACATTGATGTTTATCTTCTTCCATGGGGGCTTTGAATCGTGTCTTATCAATCTACATGGGGTTGTCTTTTGGCAAAATTGCCAAAGAGTGAGATGGCATAATAGGTGCAAAACTTCATTGTGTTACAGGTGTTGGTTCCCAATGCCTTTCTTGTCAATGTTCAAAATTTTGTTATCATATCGCACAGCTTGCGTAATGGCTTGACTTAAGGATGAAAGGTCCGGCATGGTAAACAACAAATCCTTCACATCAATATGTAATCCAATTTAAAACTAACTTATGAATGTCATTTTATCCCATGAAATGTCATAGGTCAACTATTTAAAATCTAATCCATACATTGTTGCCGAACGTGATCCTTAGTGGAAAGATCGTAGTTTGGTGGTGGACATTTGTTCCCTGTCCAAGTTTCCAAACCTAGCACTAAAATCCTCAAAGAATGCTTCAAAATCATTGAATAGGGGTGATTGACATTCAAACAAAGTAAGGGCCATGTTTGACAACAAAGTGTTGAAAAGTCCAATTCAAGTTGAATTGATCAATTATACTAATGAAGATGAAATTGGATGACTAGGCACATTTAGTTGATAAAACTTCAAAACTTTGACCATGAGCCATCAAACTTGTTCATGGCTCCTTTGGTTGGGGTTGGGTCATGGAAACACATCCCAAAGATGTCAAAACTTGATTGCTTTAGAGATGAGCAACAAATTCATGAAGTGTTTGATTTTTTATTGTAGATTTTGAAGGACAACAAGGATTCTTCCATGGACACATAACCTTTTTCCCTAGATGTAGGCATGATTTCAAAAAAAAAATAACAAAAACAAAAACAATGAAAATAGGTTTGATGGGAGTTTGTTTAAACTATAACAAACACAAAAACAACCAAGTCTATATGATTTCTTAACCAAGATGAAAACAAGGGCAAGCCTAAATCCAAATTGTGAAACAAGAAAAATAAGAACAAAAACATGACATGTGCAAGACAAAAATTTAATAAGATTTTATTACATGAATGAAATAAAAACAAAACAAAGTTGTGACAAAAAAATGTACCCAAAATTAGTGTTGAACAAACTTAAAATAATTAGAAGTCCTACCTCTATTTATACCCCTTATGGACCTAACTAAAAAAAGCTTCCATGGAAGTTGTGTGTGTGGCCCATGATTACACTAAGAATGAACTAGAAGTGAACTAAAAAAAAACTAACAATTAACTACATGTGAACTAAACTAATAATTAACTAAAGGTGAATTAACAATTAACTAAAAATGAACTAAATTGACAATTAATAACTATGAATCAATTAACAATGAAGGGTGTAAGTAAAATAAAATGAACAAACTTGATTACCTTGTCAAAACTAAAACAAATAAATATAAAATAATAACAAAACCCATTATAAAACTGTGGAACATTAAAATTTTCCATTTCAATGATTAAAAATAAGATATGTTTACACTAATGTGCATTAATTCTCATATTTCAAATTGTAAAAGTAAGTTTTAAATAGGTTTTTCAAAATTCAAGTAGTTTTTGATGTTTACATTTCAATTTCATTAATTTTCTATTCAAAAAGTAGGTTTGAACACATATTTTTCAATTAGTTTCAAATGTACTTTTTATCTACTTTTAAAATTCATTTGCTTTTAATTTTCTTAGAATTAGATTTTTATAAACCTTACACAACAAATCAATGTTACTTGACACATACTTTCACTTAATTTGATGTTACTTTATAATAGTTATATGAATGACACAAGGTTGAAATGGAAACATCTACTTTTTCTATCTACTTTATTTTGCTTTGACCTTGAACTAAAAATGTGATGTTGGCAATGATGCTAGTGATGATGCCAGCAATGTCATTCATGACACACCTACCTTTACCTCTTCTTTTTTTAAAGAGGTTTTGAACAAAGATGTGCAACATGTAAAAACACATTGAAGTTGGGGACATTTAACTAGCCTTTGGGATCCTTTGTGATGTTTTGCCGAAAGGTTTTGATATTTGTTATGAACTCCCCCCCCTTCCAAGCTTCCAACACCAATTTTCATCTTTTGATTCAATTCTCATTCAAATATTTGGGAAACTTTTAGGTACATGTTCATTAAAATGTCTTAAAAGTCCCTTGGTTTGTTAACTAGCCTCACTCCCCATATTTAATGGGGTTGTAGGGTTCATTTCAACTCAAGCCATTGCCCTAAGTGGCCTATTTAGAGAATTGGGCTCTTATTGTCCTAGTCATTGCCTCCTTATTCCTGGAAAATTGTCACCCTTTCATGTTGGAAGTTATAGGAACATGTAGTTCTAGGATGCTTTTGTTTTAAACACATTTAAGGATGGCATTAAATTTTTTCTCCCCTTTAAGTCCAAGTTTGCATCCCCTTTTGAACAATTTATGGATAAAAATCAAATTACTTTCAAAAAAACATATTAAAAAAATTGTAAGAGCATACATTTTTCAACATCATTTTAAACATGATTATTGATTTTCATCGCATTTGTTTGAAATCATGTGTAGCCTTGGATTTGAGGGCATGGCTTTCTACACACCCATTAATCCCATCATTTCATATGCCTTCTGACAACATTATGCACCAAGTTGGGTTTCCCTTACCCAATGGTTTTAAGTTTAGCCCATCGCATCTATGGTTAACCCATAGATTCAATGGGGATACACTTTCTATGGTGTTCCATGGAAAGGAACATATAGTTTTTCATGATGTCATTCAAAATGTCTTTGTTACCATTGACGAAGATGCCAAATTTTATGCTTCTTGTGAGTAAACTGATGTTCTCCTAGCACCTTTGCATTCCCTTTAATCTTCACAATGACGCATTGACATTGTGTTATTTACAAATTGGGTCCACACACTAGGTGATGTTGTCATTATTGATCCCACTCAAACAAATTTTGTTTCAAAAACTACCATTTAAAAGAAAATTGCCCCAATAATTGTAGCCCAAACAAAACATGAGCTTTATCATGATTGACATGCAAGGGATGCGTTCTTACCCCCTTGCTATAGAGGTATTTGGTTGCTTACACCAACAACCGCATCATTTTATACACCAATGTGCTAATATGGTGTGGACAACTAAGGGCACCAAAGGTCCTCCTTTGTTACTTTTATAGGCATTTTATAAGCAGAAGGTGGTGGTAGCCTTGCAAAAAGACCAAACTTCATTATCTTGAGGCAAGCCATCTTCACTAACAAGGCCTATTTTAAGCTTGGTGTTTTGTCAAGATTCCTTCCACTCTCTTTGTTTCATTTGCCTCACACAATGTGTGTGAGAGGTTTAAGAACTAGGCTTGGGATTTGTATTTGGGAAGATGTTTTGTCCTCCCTTTCATTTTTGGGCATTGTCTTGGCTTTGGACTTCCTCTTTTGTGTTTCTCCCTTTCCCTTTTTCGGTTGGTGGCTTTTTTTTAATCAATGGTTGATCTTTTCCAGTAAATTACCACTACCCATATTGGTACCACGTTGAAAAAAGGTGGTTGGGTGGCCTCCACAATCTCATCTTTCCTCCATAGAAGTCTACCCAAAAAAAAGGCCTATTTGGTTTAGTTTTTTTCAAAAGTAAAAGGTAAGGAACAAGTTGTTGTTCTTTTACATCTTTAGGCTTTTAGGTGTGTCATATTGGGGGCATGCCTTCACTCCTAACCCTAACTTATTTAGAACCTATTTAGAGCCTATTTTGAAATAACATATGCTTCAAAATGAACACTTCATCCCTTGAATTATCTTTCAACCTTTTTTGGCAATTTGACATGGCGAACAAAGATTAAGAGAAATCATGTTCAAAAAGACTACACTATCACCTAACATATTTTTTATGTCCAAAACAACTGACATGTTGAACTTATATTCAACTTTATCACCAAAAAATGTAATTTTCTTATAATTTATTACCACACCAAAGAAGTGACATGATGGTTTTGTTTGTAATAAACATTAAATTTGAAAAATAATCACACTTGACAAAATATTATGTTGTTGGGTTAATAATTATGTTATTTGTTGCATAAGTATCAAAATCCATGTCATTCAATGAAAACATGTGCCAAAACATCAAATATGAACACAAATAAGCAAATGCTCAATATTCTAATTGCATGATGCTACTTACTTCATGTGTGCAAATACATGTTGAAATTACAGAGATTACTGTGGAAAAACTTGGGAAACTACCGTACACCAAACGAAAATTGTTGCATGTCTATATACACCTTGATCAGTAAACACTATTCATAAAATGATCCAAGTAGGAATAGAAGACAAGTTTGTGATCACACAAGGTGAGGTTTTTTTTTAATCATGTGCAACAATTCAATTCAGTTCAATTATTGGGTAGGTGAAGAGGAATACTTAGCAAATCAAGCATACAAAGTTGTTAAAAAAGATTTGGCAAATAAGAAAAGGAGCATTTGTTTGGATCAGTAATCAGTTTGTACAAATTGGGTGATGAGCACACAAATTTCATTTTCTGAAGCGAGTTCCGCCCCAAAACGCTACGACAACAAATGAGCAAACCCAAAAAAAACAGAATTGAAAACTCCATTTTGATCCCCTTGTGCAACTGTCACTGCCATCTCCTTGTGCATCTCTCTGTGATCTCCTCGTGATCTCTCGAGCTAGAACTAGAAGCTGAGCAAGAACCCAAACTCCAGGTCTAGAACTCTTGGAGCTCGAATTGTGGGGTTTGAACCATATGCAGTTGGGATTTGCATCATTGTTGTTGTTTTTTTTAGGGCAGAAGAAGCATGTTGCAGGCATGCTTTCTGTTGCACTTCACGCCTCGAGAGCAGCTCCACTTGCGTCTGCAGTCTTTTTGTGGTGTTGCACAATACAAGTATCGAAGGAGGTTGCTGAGATTGCGTGCTTGTCATAAACCAGATAGGCCGGAAAGTTCACTGGAAGGACGTGTTGTGGCCTTCACCACACCCCAACAGTATGCGGGCCGCTTCGCGGCTGCGTTGCGGAAGGAAGGAGGTAGTCCCCTTTGGTGTCCCACCATAATCACAGAAACTGGACCTGATACTCGCTGGGAGCTTGAATCCAAGCTCTTCGGCAAGGGGGATCGGTCTGAGGATCTTTGTTGTTCTCAAGGTCTGGATTCATATGGAGGTATTGCTTTCACTTCCCGTGCTGGGATCTACGCCTTTGCAGACGCTATTGCAGGGCAATCTTCGATTCTGCGAGAAGACGGGGAGCCTTTTCTCGTCGCTGCTCTAGGACGGGATGCGGAGCTGTTGGAAGAACTGGATTTGCTGCGGGCCAACTCCAGGGTGCGTTATTTTGTGCCTTCCGTAGCTTCTCCGCAAGCTTTGGTTGATGAGCTTGGAGAAGGGAAAGGACAGCGGCTTCTTTGTCCCGTGCCTCTTGTCATTGATCTCGAGGAGCCTCCTGTGGTGCCTAACTTCTTGCGAGGTTTGGAAAAGGCAGGATGGGTTCCTGTCCGACTGAATGCCTATATCACTCGATGGGCCGGCAAAGAGTGTGCACAACCTTTGCTACAAAGAGCTCAGAGACAGAGCACATGGGAGAACAACTCCACAAAGTTGCCGGAGCGGAGTGATGGTGCTAGCGATGGAGTTGATGCTCTGGTGTTTACAAGTACAGCTGAAGTTGAGGGTTTGATCAAGAGCCTTGATGCTCTAGTGGGGTCTGGAATTGAGTATTTGAAGCGAAGTAGGAGGGAGTTCGTGGTGGCGGCACATGGACCAGTGACAGCCGAAGGTGGAGCACGCCTGGGTATTGAGGTTGACATTGTTGGTGACAAGTTTCAGAGCTTTGGAGGAGTTGTGGATTCTTTGGCACGGCACTTTGCTGTGAGGACTTGAGATTCCAAGGTCGAGGATTCATCCGTACTCAGGACTCATCTTGAATTTCAAGCTCCTTGTCATGAACATGTATGATGCCTTGACAAAAAAAGAGCAATGCCATGATGCAAGAAGATCTCTTCTTGCTCATTTTCTACATTAGTCTGGAGCTTCAAGAATCACCACGACGCAGTCTGATCATATCCTCCTGGAAGATAGTGTCCTGCCAATTGCAGCAACAACAGATGAAGTTCCTATGCTGTGGCTAGGATTGACAACAAGCAGATACACAATTCATGATTTGTCTGCTCAAAAACTTGCAGGAGGATTTGCAGTCCCTGCACATGAAGAGAATGGGACAGTGAAAGTAGATTTAGTTTTGACTGTAACCTCATCAATGGACGAACTCAGCTTCAATGTACAAACAAAATTCTGATCTGGATGAGAAAAATGTTCACCATTCTAGAACAAAGCAATGGCAGAGATCTCCACCAGCATCTTTTGCAACCAATATATACCAAAGAGCTTCTTTAAGTCAGCCACTTTCTCAAGAGAGAAAATGCAGCTCCGACTTGCTTGCAGGTCACATGCTCACCATCTGCTTTTTGGGTTTCTCTAAAGTGGCCTTGTGTGTGACATGTGTGCCAAAGTGGTCTGTAAATTGAAGCTTTGGAGACACCTGATGCCATATCCATACATCCCAGCATGGTTCACAACTAAGAAACTGGTGATTGCTCATCATTTGAAGCTCAATTGCTCTGGTGATTCATAGGTCATGATGACAACTTTGTTGCAAATGATCATCAAGCTGTGGGATTGATGACTACTTTGAGCAAAGAGAAAATGCAGTAGAGAAGATAAGTGAATACCTACAGCTCACAAAAGACTGGATTTAGAAGCACTTGAAGGTTTGTAAAAGCTTGTCCAGCACTGGCAGTGCTTGCTCCCCTGTAACAACAACGCTTGCGCACCTTACTTTGAGATTTTTTACTCCCAATCAAGCTCTCATTGCGATCCTTTTGCATTTCCTACTACAACCACCTTGAGCAGTCGAGCACTTCATCACATTATTATCCAAATTAGACTCCTCCAGATGCAGGCACAAAAACACTATACCCAACAATGAGAGCTAGGTATGGGAAGAACAAGGTAATTATACCCGGCGAAAATATCCATAAGTTCATACTAAAGGAGAGCTCTCAAAATATATCAAAATGCCCACCAAAACTGGTGAAGACAAAACTTTTTAAAAACACTGAAGTTCCACAGAAAAAATGTAGTATCTTCCACTTCTTTTTTTATCTTGCATTTCTTTGTTTGCAAAGAACAATAATACGATGGGCCTAACCAGACGTGTCCAGACTACGTTGCTTAACCTAGTGGTCTATATTTATTTTTAAACCCTTGTTCTGTGTGCAAACGTAGGATATTGAATCGTAAATTAACCCTTCTTCGATTTCCCCAATTCTTCCAAGACTTCCAAATTGTTGCTGCTACATATCTTGAGATTGTTGTGGTTACACCTTGAGATTGGTGAGATTGTTGCTGTTAGAAATACTGAGATTGTTGTTGGCTGTTGTGTGTAGGTAATATATAATAGCCTTGTCTTTGCATTTGTCAGAAACTTTGTGGAGTTTTGTAGGTATGAGAGCCAATCTGGTGAAGACCCTCCTGCCACATTATTTGTCACAGTGGAGGCCAGTTTGTGCCCACATTTTGCAAGGTGAATGCTCAACACAATTTGCTTATGTGTTTTGTAAGTTTGTTGTGATGTTGGGTCGTCAAGATTGAGGACGGAGAGAGAGAGAGAGAGAGAGAGAGAGAGAAAGATGGGTTGTTGAAACTATGTACCTTCACCGGCTAGTAGAAAGAAAGGGTTGTAGAACGGGTGCAGTGAGGGAATGGATTTTGTTGAAGTATCGAGGGGATAGACGCACTAAGGGAATGAATTTTGTTGAAGTATCGAGGGAATAGACGCACTGAGGGAATGAATTTTGTTGAAAAATCCAGGGAATGGAGAAATGGCGAGAAATTGATGTGCACTCAGTGTTGGGTGTTGTTGCAATGTGAAGGAAGTAGAGAGAGAGAGCGGCAAGTGAGAGGACTGAGAGATGGGTGTTGTTGCAACATGCATGAAGCGGAGAGAAAGAGCGGAAAGTGAGAGAGAGGAATGAGGAATTTTGTTACTTAGTGTCTTTCTTTGTGTGCGTTTTTGCAGGTGGTTGCAACAAGGAGATCGGCATCAGTGCCAAGGAAGAGAATGGGCAACTTCAGAGTAGAGAAGCAAACACGAGAAATGAAGCAAGGAAGGAGAGTTTGAGGAAGGGGGTGGTGATGAGTTGGGGTGATGGGAGTAGTGGGGCTTTGGGGCATACAGAGAGCTTTGCAGGGGATGCGTATGAAGCAATGGAGGTGCCAAACTTAGGGTCTGATATTGTGGGGTTAGGAGCAGGGCACTATCATTCCATGGCTGTCACAGAGGCTGGGGAGCTTTGGGCATGGGGTCGTAACTCAGAGGGGCAGCTTGGTGTGAGGGATTCTGACTCCAGGTAGAAACTTCTCCTAAAAAACGTACTTTTTGTGTTTTGCACACGCTTCCTTCTTGTGCTAATTGCAGCTCTGGAAACTTAGCTGTGCACTCTATCCATGTGTTCTTCAGTATTGATGAAGGTTCTGCAGTTTTCCAACTTCACATGCACTCCATCACTGACCACTGTTCTGTGGTGTCACCTGTTCTGTAGTCTGTAAGACCTTGTCAATCTGCTGTTGAACATATGGGAATGCTGTTACAGAGAAACTTGGCACCAACCAGAAAGAGTGAAGGGCTTGGAGCACATAAAAGTGAAGGCAGCAGCAGGGTCAGGGGTGGTGTCTATGGCAATAGCAACTGACGGTTCACTATGGGCATGGGGGAAGTCCAAACGTGGTCAACTTGGGTTGGGCCCAGGCATCACACAAGCTCTGGTACCACAAAGGGTAGAAGCATTAGCTGGTCACCAAGTGGCACAGGTGCTTAGGTACTACTACCCATATGTATCCTCATTCCAACTGACTTTGGTATTTGGAAAGAAGGATCAAGCTATTACCAGAGATTCTGCCAGACATGTTGATCCGGCCAACATGACAGAATCTGTTTCTCCTTGCTTAAAGAAAACTGTTCCAAACCCTGTCTTGACATATGTGGAATGTTCAGTGTTGTATACATATACAAGCTCAGGAGACTTCATTTCACTTTTTAGGTTGCCAGGATGAGTGATGATTCTGATGATGATGTGAACCCAACAGTGATCTCATGCAGAGATGCACATAATGCATATGAGTGGAAATTTGCAGGTATCTTTGGGGTGGGGTCATGCATTAGCACGAACAACAGATGGGCTTTTGTACAGCTGGGGTTATGCTGCAAATGGGCGGCTTGGATTCTGGCCAGAGGATTACTTATCAACAGGAGGGGATGCTGTACCACATGCAATTGAACAGGAGAGAGATTCAACAATTATACAGGACCTGGCAGACAACCAAGTGCAAGAACAGATGGAGAGTGAGAGCAGACCTGTGTTGGCATGGAAGCCATGCTTTGTAACTGCCTTTGCTTCTCATTACATTTCTGATATTGTCTGCGGATTTGATCATTCCCTTGCACTCACAGGTGATCATGAAGAAGTAGCAATAGAGCTTGTCTATTGCCGATCTTTCCTCTCATTAAGGTTGTGGTCAATAGATCTTCTTTTTGAGTACCTGATGAGAGACTCCAGGGAGTGTATCCCATTTCATGAACTACCACTGTTCAAAGTTGTTGGTCAAAGTGTGCTTGAACTATCTAAAGCCACCTCTGAATGAATACCCATTTTTCCTTTTCCATGTAGTTGCTGAGAGAGGATTGCATTTGGGAACCACCAAAGAGAGTTTTTATCCTTTATCATAAATGTGGCAGTTGTGGAACACCCATTGTTTTGTACCAAAGAAAGAGATTGTGGTGGTGGAAATATGCTAGATTCATCAGCAGCATTCTGATTACAGATAATCCATAGTGAACTTTCCTTAAGAAGTGTCCCAGTCTTCATGAACAGGTGGTCCAGGGTGGCAGCGACAACAAATGTCACAATTGGTTGATTTGCTGTGCAGATGAAGGGCATTTGTTCAGCTTTGGGGACAATAGTTTGGGGCAACTTGGGAGAGAAACAACAAATTTATCAACTCAACTGAACATGTTGACAGCAGATGAGACACTGCAACCTGTTCATGGTCTCCTCAGAGACAAGAAGATTGTGCATATTGGTGCAGGGCTTGGTCACTCACTAGCTTTGGATTCAGAAGGATCTGTCTTTTCATGGGGTTGGAATGCAGGCTGCCAGCTTGGCAGAGAAGGACAGCCAGATGTGGCTGTACCAGGGGAGATTAAGGAGCTGCAAGGAGAAGGTGTTGTGTTAATTGCTGGGGGTCGGGTACACTCTCTTGCTTTGACATCAAAAGCAGAATTATGGGTCTGGGGAAGTGGGAAGAGTGGAAAATTGGGAATGGGTAGCTCTGCAGATGAGCCACTCCCTATTCCTGTGGAAAGCCTCGAGGGTGTCAATGTTTTAGATGCCAAATGTGGCTTTGATCACACACTTGTTCTGGCAGCAAAGTGATGGTGAGATCTAGGTGTCACCATATGGAGTTGTGGACAGGGCAATTCACTTGCATCATGAGTTTCTTTTGTGCTGATGAGTTTGATGCTTCTTCAGCTGCTATGCTCTCTTATGTCAGTCAGAGATCCTTAATTCCAGAAGATGTGTGGCCCAAGCCTCATGGTTATTCCTCACATTCATCATGGTTAGATGCAGTGTGTGGCCAATGAAAAAAATCTATGAGCAAAATTAAGGACAAACAACAACGATGCTAACTGGAGCAACAAAATCATCACAACTGCAAGAGACAAGTTGTTTTCAAAATTGCATGGGAACAAGGGAAGAAGTTGTAAAGCAAAATCTATGTGTGCATCTAGAAATGTAATGTTTTGCACTAGTCAACCTCAAAAGAATCATAGTCATACACTTTTAAGACTTGAACAGTTTCTTGGGTTTGTCTTCCAAGCTACCTGGTGATCACCAGCACCCCCATGAATCCTCCAGCTATCTCATAGTGCACTGTGTTTGGAAACCCCTCATTCAAGGCAAGTCTCTCCTGTTGAGTACCTGAAATGCCATTCTTGGTTCAGCTTACTGTGCATTTCTATGGATGGAGGTAAAGAATGTTTTTAGCTACATATGAATAAACAGAGAAAAGCTGCATATATCTTCTGAACTGAATTGCATTGTGCTCATCTGCAATCCAGGGACTTATGACACAAATATAGAGATGTGACAACAATACTGGCAGAAAGATGACTTCCCACCTTCACTGTGACTTCCAACTATGTTCCAGATTAAGGTAACAAGCGCACTAAACTATTCAGTTTACCTGTTGGAAACTGGGCTATGGACGTCTTCAGATAAGCATATTCCTCTTGAAGACCAAATTGGGTAGCAATGGGCACCACAACATTGTCAAGCATCCAATCCTGAAGCAGACAAATAAAGGTCAACAGGAAGTGCCTTCACTTGCACTCTTTTGGATTTCATTCCTAAAAGGGACCAAAAGAAATTGGGAATGAATATGATAAATGCTCAACTTGTTGATGGTTCTGAAACCAAAATAATTCAGTGCCAACATACCTGCAAGCCTTGGGTAAGCTGCTGTTGACTGTGATTGAAATCCAAAATGGAAGCCTTTGAACCTACACTTTCCAGGATCAGAATAAGTGGCTGGCATTTCAAGGCCCCACTTTAAAAGGGGAATAAAGCCTTATGACACACCAGGGGTATTGCGCACCAGAGGAGAAAATCACATGACAACTCTCCACTCTCTTGGTCCAACACCTAAAAACTTGATCTTAGCACATATCTATCCTCTAAGAAGATTAGCTATGCTTGTCCACAATGTCCCATCTACATTGCAAGAAACGGCCTCTTTCCTAACATCTCCAACTATCTGCTCAATACCAAAGAATAGGATGCAACATACCAGGTTTGAGTACACGGTGAATCTCCCGAAGAGCCAGGGGAATGCTGGCTACATTGCGAAGCCCATAACCCATAGTGATTGCATCAAAGCTACAATCTCTAAAAGGCAGATTTAGTGCATCACCTTGAACCCACCTACACACATGAACCCAAAAACACAAGTGACATTTTGCAGCAAATTTTTTCCCCTGGATTAGCAGAAGTCAATGCAAGGGTGCCAGTTTTGCTGCATCCCTTCTATAACAAGGAATGCTGAGGTGCACAATAAGCACAGGGTGAGGGGGACTAACACACAGTATTAAGGAACAGCTTACTGCATGTCTATTGATGAAGCAGTTACAGACTCCAGTTGACGCTGAGTTGCAATATCAAGCTGCTCCCTTGCAAAATCTAGACCTGTCACCTGCAACACATTTGTAATTGTGTTCATACAAGGTAGTGGTCGGGGCATCCTGACCATATCCTTCAAGCAAACCACTTGCAGCTTGCAGAAGATACACTAGAATTATTGTAGGAGGAATGGGTATGGCTTCACAGTATCCAAACTGACCCATGAAACTCATGTGGACAATGGAACAAGCAAACAAATAATTGTGCTGCAGAGATGGAAACATGTGAGGGCTTCAATGGGAGAATGAAACAGAGAGAGAGAGATGCAGACCTTGCCTTGTGGTCCAACTTTCTCTGCAAGGAGAAAAGCAACATCACCACTACCGCAGCAAATATCGAGCACACTATCTCCCAATTTTGCACTGTACTGGACACAGCACCCCATTACTCTATTGACTATACCTGTAACTCAAAACAAATCGGATTGTGCTTCTGTCATCCAGGCTTGTGAGCATGATGCAGAAGACAGTCCCATTCCTGCTGTTTTGGATAACTGAGTAAAGAACCAATGCCACCAAAACAAACCATCTGACCTAATTTCGAGCAGCTTGATTCTGTTCCAAGCTATTTTCAAGATAATCAAAGAAAAGGAGACCAGGTGGAAACAAAGGTGTTCCTTAAGGTGATGAAGAAAAGGAAATGGGAGGGGAGAGAAACAAGGTGTTCCTGAAAGCGATGAAGAAAAGGAGAGGAAGAGTGAGAAACAAGGGTGTTCCTCAAGGTGATGAAGAAGGGAGAGGGAGGAAGGGGGAGGGAGAGACACATACCCACTCCAGGAGACTGCCATTCGTTTCCACACTCTATGCTGACCAAGGCTGAGCCAGTCATTCAGCTGTCAGAACAGCACCAAGATTCCCTCAACATCACAAACATCAAGCAAAAGTCCGTAGATTGAGCTCCAAGTTGATGTTGTCTCCTTGAATTCACAAAACTCGAATCCTTCTTCGATAGATCTCTTTCCTCGATCCACAACAATGTTAGGTGTTTGTGTTACCTCGCGGGGTTTGTCTCTGTGTGTGTGGCACAGAGAGAGAGAGAGAGAGAGAGAACAGATGAGATAGAAGATACTTACAGAGTCATACATGGGAGCAATCCGATTGAACAAGCGCTGCCTATCTGCGACCTCTGTCTCCGCCACATCCTTCGTGCTCACCAACTCCAAGCTCCCTACAAAAAGTACACGAAGGTACGCGCAGAAGAAAAACTCAGCAACAAGTGAAGAAGAACACATCACAAACTCTTGCAGAAGCATAGCCGCTTGAACTCTTCAAACATTCCAAAACACTCCTGCAAGAAGAAGACGGTACCTGAAGAAGAAGTGGTGGCACCAGTTTGAGAATACTCGGAAGTGCGCACAGCTGAGCAGACCCGAATTGGAGCCTCAAGCTGCCTAGAGCGACAAGGAGTCGCGAAAGCTAACGATGGTGAACGCGAGACTTTTGTGAACAAGATTGAAGCACTGCAAAAGGATGAAGCTTGAATCAAAGAGAACGACATCGCCTCCATCTCTGAGCAAACCCCAAAACTGGGTTCTTGCTTCTTCAACCTCCGATTCTGCAATCCTCAAACGATCAAATCACTCCCCTGTTTTCCTCGTAGGGTCTGGTTTGCACCCATTCTTCACCATCCCACATCCAGCTTAAATTCCCTGAACCCAAATCAGTAGTCCATCTCAAGAATCAATAATGTCACCAGACAAGTATCTCAAACTTTCTTGCCTTTTTGGCGCATGGACAACAGGAGCTTCCAAATTTACTTTTTTCCTGAAATTTTTCTTGCTACTACATCTTCCAGTGTTTTGCCCTTGCCTCTTCCCCCTCCTCTCTCTGCTTTCTTGGCTACAGTAGGGCCGCGGCCCTTTGTCTTCTTGACTCCTGGAACCAAGGATCAGAGCTATGAACCCATCCCCCCCATTCAGAGGCACAATGTCTCGAGCTTGTTGGAGTTCGAACAATATCTACAGAACACAGTTTCCAGGTTGCCTGCTAGTAGAAGGGAGAAGAGCACTCTTGGAGAGCAGCAGGAGAGTACAGGATGGTGGAACGCAAGGAGCTGAGGTGGAAAACTGGTGCAATTGCCAGCCTTGAAGGGCCAGAGTTTCTGAGGTTTGCTTTTGGTAGAGGAGGGGTGGATGCATCCACGAAGCTAACCCCAGATGCAACAGACACAATTCCACAAGAATTGTTCAATCAACACTGCAACAGCAGGAAAGACCCAAATTCAAACTTCAAGACCCAAGCTCAAGGTTCACTTGTTTCTGCACATTCCAATTGAAAAGGTGAGATCACTCAGATGGACATGGTGCTTCTAGGATTTTTGTATGTCAGGTTCAAGCAGGAGCATGATGGCCAGTGCTTTCTGGAAACAAAGGTCAGTTGTGTATATTGAGGTTCTTGACTAGAGAAAGTGAGGTTACATCTGTATCTCTCCCGCCTCCATATAGGTATCTCCTCAACAGATTGTTCCAAGTGTGAATTTCACACAGCATTTTGTTTTTCTCTGCTCTTTCTAGTTGGTGTTTTTTTTTCTCCTCTCCTCCTGGAGTTTGCTGTTGTGCTGTCTTTCTGTTTAGTCTGAAATTTTATCAACCTTGGTATCAGACCATTTCACAATTTCCTTTTCAGGTTGACTCAAATTGTTAAGTACCTATTGAAGATGTAAAAATATTAAGAATTATGTTAATACCACCAGTGCATTTAGAACAACCATGACCTATTTTCTTCTTGCACTGCTGGTAATTTTCTGCCTTTGTGTTTCATCGCATTTAGTTTGTAACCACAGCCGCACCCAGAAGTGACACAAAGAGGAATCACTGGAATTATCCATCTGAGGTATTGTCTTGGTTCTGGAACTCTAACAGTCTTTAAAAAGGATATGGAGATGCATTTCTTGCTAAGCTGGGTTTTTCTTGTTAGGTGTAGTTCTGATTTTGGAACTCTACCAGTCCTAAAAAGCACATGAAGGTGCATTTCTTGCTAAGCTGGGTTTTTTCATTGGAGAATTGGCAGGTTTTGAGGTTTTGTGTGGACCTGAGTGTTCTGAATTTTGTGACAACGTGATAATAACTTCTGTTCCCTTGAAAATTGAGATTCAAGCCATCATATTCTTTGAACAGTTGGAAACTTGAAAGTGGATAACAAACCAACACTGTAATATACCAAGCTGAAGTTTGAAGGTGAATGAATGAGCCCTTGAAGATTCACAAAAGAAGTAATGACCAGAAATGGGTTAGGCTGATGGAGTTTGGTAACAGGCACAAGAGTTTCTGGTTCTGTGAAATCAGCCTCTTACAGCACTGCAGAACTAGTGTTGTTTCTAGTGCCTCACTGATAAACTGAAGAAAATCCCTGAATGGATCAGAAGGCTAAAGCTTCATTTGTCATCTGGCTACTTCTCTTTCAGGTGCTTCTGGTTTTCGACATCTTCTGTTACATGTCTGTTGTGCACTCCCATCTGAATGCTGAGTTATTGGAATTCAACTGAGAACAAACTCATATCCTTAGGCATAAACTATAAACCTTAGGGTTCAGTTTTTTCACAGACTGGTACAAGAGCAGAATGAAAGCCTTTTAATGCACTATTAGAATCTGATGGAACCATGGGAGGCTTTGTTCATAAAATAGCAGAGATCAAGTGATCTGATTGCAAAGATTGTCCACATCACCATAATCCTCCTTTGTGGACTTGTGATGGTTCATACAAATTCCATCCATTGCACACAAAGGTTCCAACAAATTGACTCACATGCTTGGACATATCATGATTCAAGGTTCACTTAACAATGCAGTTCATATTTTTCTCTCTTATATTTTGCTCAAACAAAACAAGTGTACACTCTTTTTTTTTAAATATTTCGAATCTTCATTAATTAAGCTAAACAGAATCTCCAAACAAATTAAATTATTAACTTCGAAAAACTTAATTATATTCACAACTTACTATTATTCCTTCAACACATGTTCAATTTAAGCACCAAAGAAGTGCAACACAATCCTTCTTCAAAAAGATGCACATCCCAGAAAAGTTACTGAATTCAAATATAGATATCTATTAGAAATATATTGAATTCAAAAACAAATCAAAATGTTTTTCTTAGCAAAAAGTAACCTTCAAATCTAACAAGCATTTTCACACAGTAACCCAGAGCTTCAAAGTGAACAGAGAAGGAGCCAGGTAGACAATTTCACTTACACCCACACAAGCTTTCCATGGTATCTTTGAGTCCATTGAGATCTCAGATCTATGGTAGAGCCCATGAGCTCCAACTTATCCGAGAAATGACCACTCTACATACAAGCCAAAACAAGAGAGATCATTTCTGTATGTAGTCAACCAGGATTCCTAACCTAAAAGCTGAGCTATAAGCTTGCCTAACATCTTGTTACAGTAGCAAGACAAGGTTAAACACTATCCTTTAGGAGCACCCTCAGTGTAAATAGTACCCTCCATGTGCCCAATTAGCGGCTGAGTAAATCAATTAAGGTGAAGACAACTGTCATAAATATACAGGACCAGGACACACAAGTCATTTGTGTAAGAGTGCTTTGCTTTACATTCCACACCCAAGATTCACTGCAGCAGTCTGGTGCTAAAGCTATCTCCCCAGGGTTGATTCACTGCATGTAACAAAAGCGAAACATCAACAAATTCCTAAGAAACCCACTGAGAGGTCTGTCTCAGACTGTTTGTACAGCAGTTCACCACTAACTCATGACATCTCTGGCACTCACCTAAGGCTCCAAAGAACTTCAACAAATTCCTTAATGGAATCCAAACAACTTAGAGACACCACAAGGTTCAATACATCTCAAAACCTAGAGACACATGGATCATTGAAGGCATCTTCTCAAGGGAGCCCTAAACAATACAGACGCCCTAGCAAAAAAAGGTGAAGTATGAGCCAGCCATGTACAAATTTTGGAGCGTCAGTTCAATCTACTAAGTGATAACCCACTAAGCATGAACATAATGGAGAACAGAGGAGTGAACCCATACATTTACCAAGTTGCTGTTCGTGTCCTCCGCAATATCTTCCCCTCTGATACCACAGGATTCTTACTCATGGTCTTTAGAACCTCTATCATCTGCAAAAAAACCGTACACTAAAGCATAAATACATGAGCATCCACAGTACATATGGCAACCACAAGAAGGCCTGCAATTTCTGCCAACACTCACCTACATGAATCATACTAAGAAGACCTCCACAACTAAAGGAAGTTGAATTAGTATAGGCCCAACAAGACAGACCAAGTTGAGATGAGGATGAGAAATCTTTTGTCATCTCATGATCTGGATTCAGCCATCTTGCTGGCCATGTATGGAGCAATGAGGACATCCCGGCAATTCCAACATATTTTACAAAAACCAAGAGGAAGGAAGTCAAAACCCTAAGCAACATATCATGACATATTGATCGTGGAGATTGATGCTTATGGGTCAAATTGCATACCTGTTTTCTTCTCCGTTCAGCCTCTTCCTCCTGTTTATCCCAACCAACAAAAAACAAAGACAATGTTCAACGACTGAACTGAGGACCAAGTCCAAACCCACCAAAGAATTACAATAAGACCATGAAACTGATTCCACGTATAGTTGAGCACTTCAACAACACCAAGTTAAACAGAAGCAGAATGAAAAAATCAGTTGTTGACAGCACAAGTGTCAGACTACTAGAGTCAACTCCACAAGAAAACACCTAACAAAAGAGCTTCAGATGATCTTGTGCAAACTCAGTCATCACACTTCAGATCAACAAGCATGAACAATAGCATTTCACCACAGAATGTGCACTAGTTCATGGCAACAAATTCTTTTATTTGTTAACTGCTATGTTTGCAAGGACATGAGTGCAAGCTGACAAAAGAATCCAATGGAATGCAAGATTCGCAATTCTACAACACATCCAGACTTCTGTGAAAACTCCAAGGCACAAAAGATTTTCTGAGTATTAACCAAGGACATACAGTTTTCTTGAGCACTGCCTGTTGCTTTCTCAGCTTCATATTCTCTTCCTTCAGCTGAGAGACCTCTGCTTCCAACTCCACGGTATAAGCCTGCATCAAACAGATAAGAACCTTCATGAAGATCACCTGAAAAATGCTCCCTCCCCTGCTAAGAAAAAATACTGCAACGAGCAGGGAGAACTTGTTGGAAAACTTGCTGGAAGACATGATGCTGCAAAACTCTGCTATAGAGAGGCAACTACACCTTTCACTGACCTGCTTACGGGCCCGTGAGCGTGCAGCTGATTCCCTATTCTTTATCATACGTTTCTGTCTCCTCTCAACCACTTTCTCGACTGGGCCATCTGCACCTCTCTTCCTGCCTCGAAGAGGACCTTCCATCCCATATTGCATGGGTGAAAGAGACAATCCATTCTGGCCATTATCTGAATCATGGCTCAGGGGAGATCCAGTTGCAAGTCCCATGTTAACACCACCCATACCTCCTCCCACAACTCCCATGCCTGGTCCCATTCCAACACCCATCCCTATTGCCAAGTTCGCACCTGCCATCCCTGGCCCCATGACCGCACCCATTGGCCCTGGCATACCCATACCAGGTATGCCAACCATTGGCCCTGCACCATTTCCCATCCGCTTTCCTGCAGCATTGGCATATGCTGCTGCTGCAGCTACCTCTGCTGCATGTTGCTGCATGATTTGATGCTGCTGCTGTTGTTGTTGCTGGTGCTGCTGTTGCGCCATGCCCCGGAGCCATTCTGCTTCCTGTAAATTCCACAAAAGTGAGCATCAGAACATAACAGAATCTCAGTCACAAAAGTGCATGATGCAAAAGAATAGGCCAAATTCTTGTGAGCCCATTTACTTGATAAGCAGGTTAGACCCCCATGGCTTAGTTTGGGCCCTATCAAGAACACTAAAGGTATATGTCAATTGAGTGTTCACTTGCCTTACTGCAAAATTTTCAATACATCCAATGTGCCTCAAAGTTGACTCCACAGTTTGAAATGAAAAAGCTACATCTGCTCTGAGAGGGCGCAGCATTCAGCCATCCACACAGGTGAACATCAGCTCTCAAAAGGACATACCTGCCGTTGCTGTGAAGCAGCTTGGTTTTTGTTGAAGCTGTCAATTTGCATCACATCCATAGTTGCCTGATTAGGTACAGCATTTGCAGGAGAGAGTGAGAGAGTGGGTACACTCTCACCACCTGCATGATCACTGGGACCTTGACCCAACCTATCTCTTTCACTTGAACCACCAACAAATGGACCAAATCCCTGGCTCCCAATTTCCATATCTTCTCTCACCACTCCTGCCTTCATCAGAAAGTCTTCCAGTGTCATTTCTCCAAACGTTTGCTGCCGTTCCTGTGGCCCACTGCCTGCAGGAGGGCCACTGTCTGAAGTGCCAGTTATGTTCCGGTGAATATCTTTCCAGACTTCATCAACTGTTTTCCGACTAAGAGTGCGAGGGAGAGTAATTGACCCTTGCCGTTGCAGGCTAGGCTGCCGTGAAAGCATACCCAAAGAATTCCCATGAGTTGGTCCGCCACTGCTACTGCCTTCACCAATGGAACCCATGGCTGCTGCCATAGCTTGGCTTTCTTCTGCCGTCCAAATGTTTTTCAGAAACTCATCCATGTTCATGGACCCAAAATTCTTTCCAGGCTCTGTCATGGCATTTTGAAACTCGTCAAGAGTGAGAGAGTAGATGGAAGCTTGCCTTGCCAATGAACCAAACCGGCTACCTCCACTTGGGAGAGTCAAAGGAAGAGAATCCGCTCCTGTGGTGCCATTTCCAGGATTTGATGGAGGAGTTCCAGCACCAGCAACCAGCCGGGCTTGCCCTTGTTGGGGGCTCAAGGGATGTGACCCCATTTCCTCCTGGATGGGAGGGGACAGCTGCTTCTCTGAGGCCAACACTCTCCGTGCAGCCCGATCACGAGCCCGGCTACGGGCGTCTGGTCCCGCCAGGGCTGCAGACTGTTCTTACACAAATGAAGAAGATATTTCGACAGAAGTTGCAAATCCTGTAGGCAATGGCTTGTCTCAGCTCAGATGCCTGCCAATGGCATCGTCAAAATCAGGACCCCACCAGAACTGAGGAGTAACCTGCAAAGATACTTGCTGCTGGCAACACAATTGACAGGTGAGTATGTACATCTTTGTAAAACATTCGTTGGGCAGAAGAAGCTTGTGCTTCTCGCAACATAGGGTTCCATCCCGGCCATATACAGTAGACATCATCACACAGTAAACAGCACCACCGTAGGACGTCCGTGAACGAAGTCTGATCATAACTACTTCAGCTTCAGCTCCGCAAACATTGCTCGAGCCTAGACAAAAGACCAAAGCAGAGGGAAAAAAAAAAGGAGTTTCAGGAGCTCGTGTCTGCGTGAGTAAGGGGGGGCAAAAATCAATCGATCAAGAGGACACAGTGGGGGGGAGAAACCTACAAACCATGGACACAAAAACAGAAGAAACCCTCCCCCACCCCTCCTCCCCCAGGAAGCAAGCAAGCACCTCCAACATGAAAAACATGAGCATCAACATCAAAACCACAGCAATTTCCACAACGGCTTCAGACACAGCAAAATAGCAAACGCAAAGGTAACCAGGGTAGGTGAAAGCTATGTGAACCGTTACGGCAGTAGCGTGAACTCTCTTCCACAGGAAACGCCATGAGATAACGCCACCACCAGCCCTACAGGAATGCGACGACGCCGTCTCCCTCTAACGCTACACAAGACGACCGCTAACCGACGGCAAGAGAACGGGAGAAAAAGACAAAATCACTATTACCGAAAGACTAAGAAGAAGTGGTCGAGGGTTTCAAAACTTCCAACAAGCACACGCAGCAAAGGAGCAGTAAAAAATCACAGACAGAGAGAGACGGAGAGACAGAAAGACAGAAACAAAAGCCTGTCAGAAGCTAAGAAGGGGAAAAGCAGACTGCAGAATAGATCTAGCAGGATCGAGGATCATCTCGTAAGGGGAAGTATGTCTCCACACCAAACACAGACAAGACTGGGGTTTTGTTTGCAACACATACGGCACATGTAAGAACGATTTCACTCTGTGCTTTGAAGTACGAAAGCATGTTAACAAAAACAACGAAGAAGTAGTGAAGCAATCGACCACAGAAACGAGGTGCAGACTTACCGTAACCACGACGACCAGGACGCAGCGCAAGCTCGAGGCGGTGGTGGTGATGGTGTTGTGCACTCCTTCCCCTGAGGTGGCGCGAGCGATGGCCGCCACCTCTCTCTCCTACCCTTCGTCTTCTTTCCGCCCGTCGTTCCCCCCCGTGCCCCCGTCCTCTTTCTTTCTCTCTCAAGACACTCCGTCCTTCTGGACTGGCCCGCCTACCCACCCGGGCCGGCTGGACTCCACCGGTCCGTGCTCCGCCTTCCTACTAACTAACTACCTCTTTACGTTCCCCGTTCTCCTGATTTAGTGTCGCACGTTCCCCTGACACTGGGGACCTCACCTCCACCTCACCTTACGTTGCGGCCCTTATGTGGTGGCCCTTATGCTGTCAGGCCTGAGGATCGGCAAACTTTTGTACAGTTTTGTGTTGTGTAATGTGTTCTCTCCTCTAGTCCCAAGCAGTTCTCTTTTTCTTTTTCTTTTTCTTTTTTTTTTTCTGGTCCTTCAGTTTTGTTTATATTCATTTTAGAGTATAGTAGTTTAAGGGATTTTGGCACCTAGGTAATAATTATAGGTCTATTTTTATATGAGGATTTTTGAAAGATAATAATATTTTGGCTTGTGTTGTTGAAGGATTTTGGTTTCTTTTAGAGGATTTTTTGAAGATTATATTTTAGCATGGTGAAATATATATTTGAGTTTTCATAATTCTTTCTTTTGCCTTTGAAGATACTTTTTAATGTAAATGGCAAGGCCAAAGTGTGATGCACCCCTTGTTTTACATTTGGCATTGCATCATGTTTGAATGCGTAAAGTGTAAAACTCTAAACTGACTCATTTTGACATAATTGTGCAATGGTTGGTTGGTTGTAAAAAGCTTTGGAGGAACTCTAGAATCGTTTACACCGGACCAAATGTAGGGAGTTTGAAGAGTTGTTTCACTTGTGGGAAGTGAAAAAACTCTTCATAAAAGGCTTCTTAAGTGTGATCTGGTGAGAGAATTTGTCAAACAATCAAAATTTGACACTTGGTGTGAGAAGAGGACCCACCGAACTCACCCACCAAACAACAAGAAGTGCGTCAAACTGTGGCCTTGCCATTTACATTAAAAAATATCTTAAGGCAAAAAGAAAGAATTATGAGAACTCAAATATTTCACCATGCAAAAATATAATCTTCAAAAAAGTCCTCTAAAAGAAACAAAAAATCCTTCAAGATATTATTATAACTCTATTATAACTAATCTCAAGTTTCAACACAAGCCAAAAATATCATCTTTCAAAAATCCTCATAATAAAAATAGACCTATTATTATTAGTACCTAGGGGCCAAAATCCATGAAGCTACTATACTCTATAATGAATCTAAACACAAGATCCTTAATGGCCTTGGTAGGCAAGCCCAACAAACACAACTAGTAGGCTATGTTAGGAAAAGGTCAATCCTGAAAAGAAAAAAGGTAGCCATCACAAACAAAAAGGTTAAAACTGAATGGCCTAAATGCCACCCACCGCAACCTATGTCACAAGTCATAACATCTCACTTGCTATTGTATCACAGAACTAATCCATGCTTTTTTTGCTTTTTTTTCTTTTTTGGGTTTGCAATTTGTGATTTTGCCAAAGTGACAATCATTAATAAGAAGATTTAGCCAAAGTGATGATCATCCATAGGCAGATATAGCCAACTTTGGCAAATAATGGAGATATGAAAGTTTTTTTTTAAAAGGAAAGGGTAGAAGTAACCTTCTTTTTGTTGTTGGACCAAAAGGATTGGGAAAAGTTTTTAAATTTTAGTTTTCCTAGCTTGAATTCAACTAATTTTGCTAAGTTTTTTTTTGGAAATATTTACCTACTTTTCAGTACCGTAGTATCGTGGCAGCTTTAACACATATTTGTCAAATAATGAATTAGTTTTGAATTTTTCATTTCAATAAATGAAATATTCTTGAAGATTCAATATTTTCCTTCCAATTTCTTTGTTACTTGAATTTTTTGGGGTGAAAATTTCCACATTTCTGAAAATAGTGTACATGCTGCCCAGGGTAGTAGTAGGGTATCACACAACATCCTTGCCTTGGTAGGCACGGCCAAAAACTACCCCTCTAAACAAAACCATTCACTCTTGCTCCACATAACAAGACCTGCATCAAAGCATCTAGACTCTAGAGTATTCAACTTCACATGAGATTAGAGGTGACTTTTACATGGCATTTGTTGTTGTTTCTAATCCTCCTTTATACTTGTTGACATTACAAAGTATTTATATTCAAAAATGTCATGAGCCATTCATTCAAAAGCCATACACCTTTCTAGGTGCAAAATTGAAAGGCTACTAGAGTCAAAGATTTGTATTCACATTTGGAAGCCACAATCTCTCCACAAGCTCAATTAAGCTTGAGTTTTTTTCACTCACCCAAGTTTCAAATTGGAGTATATACCCTAGTACCTTGGCCAATTTGACACTAATTATATTATTTTCAAAAATTATATTATTTTTTAAAAAATTCAAAAATTATTTCTTCGAAATCAAAAAATAGTGAATATTTAAGAATATTCAATGTGTTCAAATGAATTTTTTTAATTAATTAATTATTCAACGGACATGTGTTGAAATGGCCAAGGTACTACAACGGTATGCAATCATTGTTGGTCCGAATTGGCATCATGTTCCATGACTTCATAAGAATGTATTTTCAAGAATGAAAGAGATGAGGCAAACGGCTTGCTTCAAGGTGCATTCACACTTGGTGTTAAGGACTTTATTGGGCCCTACCCCCAAAGGTATAGGGACTATAGCATTGGATCCAACATGCTCTTGAACCTTTTAGGGTCAAAGACTTTGATGACACAAACATGCAAAAGATCATCTTACTTTTTAGGCAAATAGTGAAATGTTTTCCAAAAAATTATAGAGAAATGTATTCACCAGGTGGGGATCCCAATTCAATCCACTCCTTGACATGAACTAGCTCATTCTTCACCATGGTCAATTTTGGAAGTTGGATATGGGAGAGATTATCCATTCTTGTAAAGGTCGGAATGGTTATAGCCACTTAAGTATGCACCTCATCATTGGAAAAACAATATTCATGTGTGTGTCACTATGAAGTTTAAAAGCATGACAATACAAGGACATCCATTTATTCACCAATTAACCCTACCGGGGTTACCTTTTGGACATGTCCATTGACAAAGAACTAATGCTTGGGGGTGTTGATGGATGCATTTGAATGTAGGAAATCCATCCTCGGATTAATGTTGTAAATTTTTACTTGGCAATTACAATTTAAATATCAAAGCAATTTCCTAATAACACTAGAGCTAGCATTATTTTTTTTGGGTGATTTTTTGCCTATTGGTCACCAAAAAAAGGCAATTTGAATCCTACAAAGGACTTTTTGGATAAACAATGGCACCGAATTTCAAGGAAAAACAAACTGAAATCACCATATTTGGACAATAAACTTGAGCATGTGGCCAAAACATAGTATGAATCCTAAATTTTTCTAATGTCCTCTTAGACCTGTAGCCAAATTTGGCTAAGTCCTCTTGTGGATGATTGCCAAACCATTACCTCACAAAATTGAAAAAAAACACCCTACTTAACATGGTGTCAAGGTGGTGCTTAACACCAAAAGGATGCAATAGCACCAGGCCACTATCAAGGCAATGTTAGGGGAAAGGCATGTTAGGAGGTTTCAATTGTGTTGGGAATCATTTGTCCCAAAGCTAAATGAATCACATTCACAAGAAATGTTTTTTTTGTAATTTTTTAAGTTTTTCATGAATGATTTTGTTTGAGAGAGGAACTTATTGGCTAATTTTCTTGGGAATGTGTTGTAGAAACACACCTTGTTGTTGTTGACTATTAATTATTTTGTAAATGTGCAATGGAGTCATGAAATATCTAGTTTATTTTGTGTTGCATATGTTTTATGAATGACAAGCACTTCCTCCATCAAAGTAACTATTTCATCCCTTGACATAGACATGATTTTTAAATGGCAACAATAGATGTAAGCCCTGTAGGGAGTCTATTTAAACTATCATAAGTGCACAAAAATACCACAAGCAAAGAATTTGCAATGTGCACAAAAGTTTGGACAAAAGTATTAAAAAACAAACATAGACCCTATGTTCGATGACACAAAAAATAATTTAAAACAAGACTATGAAATGTGCAAAAAATATTCAAATTAAGTTTTATTCAAATCACAAACAAAATTTAAAATGAAATAAACAAAATAACATTGAAATAAAAGATCAAACTTCAAACTAGTGTTGAACATATTGAAGATAATGGTAGTATATATATATATTTATTTATTTTTTGTGACCATTACACAAGGACTTTTAATCAATTTTTTTTAATATTTATTATGGATGAAAAATGAACAATGGATTAATTTTGTCCATGAATGATTTTCATCCTTGTGAATGAAAAGTGGATGGTGATGAATGAACAAACTATGTGTAATGTATATACCTTATTAGAACTATAATAAGTTCTTAATCCATAATATACATTAAATGACCTATTTTGGGGTAGGTTACAAGATGACAAATAGGATTCAACAAAAAAAATTATCGATTAACCAAAAGTCAATAAAAAATTTTAAATATCAATTTGCAATTATTTTCCAACAAATTCATTATGAGTAGGATTAGAACTTTTTCAGTTACATTTTGTAATCAAATTCAAAATCAATTTATGAAGGTTTTTATGTATAAATAAATTGTGCAACATTGGTCATGATCTAGTTAGTCAAGTAAGATATGAAAAAAATAGGGCAAATTGCCAAGGTTATTCTAGAAGTTGTATCTAACTTTGCCAAAAGACATCACAAAAGTTGTTAAGATGAAACCTTCATTTAAACAACTTTTAAAAAATTCATAAATATTTTAAAAAGGGATTACAAGATTAATGTAAAGACAAACTTTACGTTTTACACACAAAAACTATCATTTAAAAATATGTGACAACATTATTTAAGCATACACCAAAAAAATAATATGGACTTGGTGAAAATGAATCAATTGGAATCAAGTAAGTGTTAAGTCATTAAGAATGTATTTACTAAGCAAATAAAAATATTCTTAAATAAATGTTATCAAATATTTGAAAATGTGATTTGAAACAAATCTGATTTAATATTCAATTATTTACATAATATGAACTATTCTTTTTGTGTTACTCAAATTCTCCACATGTTTTCTTATGGGCTCTATCACTAAGCAACCAGAGTAATTATGCAATTCAACCATTCGATGTGGAACTTTGGGATTGTATATTCTCTATATAAAGGTTGTGTAAATAATTTGGATTTTGTAGTTTACAAACTTGGGCTCCACGTTGCTACACACTACCAGTGATGATGAAATGACAAAAAAGAAATGAAATAAAATGAAATAATAAAGGTTTACATTTGAAAACTTTGTTATTCTAAGATATATATAGGATTCAAATTGGATAAAAGATCACACAATTATCATCCAAGGGGAGATTTAATCAGCCACCCTTGTTTTTTATTCATTGAAATTTTGAAAACAATTAGGGTGGATAAACATTAAATCAGTTAAGCAAGTGGGGATTAAATCCTTGAATTAGGTGGAAGAAGTTTTAATGGAAACTAACTTAATTTTTTTTTTAAATGTTTTACTTTTGAAATAATTTCAACATATTCAAATGAAATAACAGATATTTACAATTTTGTATGAAATTACATGTAAACATGTTTATGAAATTGAAAATACACAAAGATTTTAAATTCTTTTTTAAAAGATATAAAGTTTTCAAAAAACATTTTAAAAACTAAAGATATTTGTTTCTCTTTTGATACCTTAAGATCCATAAGGACATTTTGAAACATTACAACTTGTAAAATGTTTTTTTTTTTAAAAATTCGGATTAGAATCAACCTTTAATAAATTTGCAATTTTGAGTTATCTTTTTGTACAACCTACAACTATAGCCCATCCCATCTAAACCAGCTTTGATGAAATCATTGTCATTGGAACTATTTTGGTTTCACTGAAGAAAAAAAAATTAACATGTACATAAACATAAATATTTTTTAAATGAAAGTCTAAAGAGAAATTTATTGCACTTCCAATGTTGTAGCATATTTCATGAATGCGTTATATACATAATCCTCTCAAACAATATCATTCTCACCATGCAACTTAAGCACACCCCAAACATTCCATTTTGACTCCCCAACTTATTAACCTATTTATGGTTCATAATTCCTCACAACATATAAACTAGGATGAAAACAAAATGTAAAATTTTATCCCCATTCTCTTTTTATGTTTTTTTGGCAATTAGTGGGACCTAATAGACCATGAACCTAGACTCGTTCATCATTTCCATTCCACATGTAGTAGTTAAAGAACATATAACACAATTCATAATTTCATATTTCTATCCATTTTCACCTAGTCTTATGTCCTGCACAACGGAAATTATAAAGGATATAAACCTTTAGACATTGGTCTCCCACATCAAAAGAAAAACACCAAAATATTTATTTCTTAACACCAACAATATTCATTTTATCATGATACCCTTTGTCCATTGGTCTTTATCTCCATTGCCATATCCTTGACATAAGTATATGCTCATTGGATTTTCAACCACAAATAACAAGCTTAAAAAATAAAGACAATTATGCCTGCAACATTCTTAGAACTCCTCGCATGATATAAGATTGTCATTGCTATCATTCTTGCAAAGACAAGGATCACCATCCATCAACAACTCTAGCAAAAAACCTAAAACCCAAAAACCCAAAAGTTGTCTAATAACCAACTAGATGGGCCTTGAATTCAAATAAGATCCCTTTGTTTGGTTTTTTCTTCAAATGTTAATCTTGTATGAACTAAATTATTAATTGAACATTCCTCAACCCCTCAAACATTTTAACCAATTACAAGTTCAAAAAATAATATTGGACTTTAAAATCTTGACTATTTTATTATTTTCATAAGCCAAGGGTTTTAAAACATGTGCACAATGTTCAAGTTATGCATGCATTTACATGTTTGCATGAATGTTCTACCATAATGAAAGAGATGATGAGAATGGTGTGTATAAGGTAAAAGGATCTTACATGAACAATGCACCAATAAAATAACATGAATTCTTTGAGCTTCATGTTGTATTTTGAAAAATTTAATAACATTTCAATAGTAGCTCACATTTACAAATTTATTTGTGAATTTCCTTTGCATGCTGCTATAGTACATGGCCTAATGCAACAATCCATCATTGAATATTTAATTAATTTTTAAAAATGAATTCAACACACATTTTTAAATTATCTTTATATTCAGCAAAGGTTGAGATATTAATTAACAAATCAATAAAGGTTGAGTAAAAGGTGGCTAGAAATTGGGATCAATTACACTTTGATGAAGTTAAAGGGGTTGATTAATTTATTTTTAGAGTAATGAAAGAGTAATCATTATTCTCTCTCATCAAATTGTGACTTTTTCATATGCACATACTAACTAATCATTTGATTTCTTTGTGAAAATAGTAAACAAAATCAATTGAATGAAAAAAACCAAGAACATAAAAAAATACTATTGTTTTGAAGAATTTTCAACAAAATTATCAGATATTTATCAATTTTCTCAAATAATTTAAAATTAATGTGGAACTGGCCCAGGAAAATTTACAGTATTATATAAGTTATTGGGGCCTCTTCTTCATCCTTGGATATGAACTTTGGATAAAGCTAGGCTTCTAGTTAGTCAAACCATGCACATTCTTGAGGGATGGTACTCTATCCATAACAAACTAACCGCAATTCCAACAAGGGGTGTGTCGCACAGTGGCCTTGCCATTTATGTTAAAAAGTATCTTAAGGCAAAAGAAGAATTTTGAAAATTCAAAAAAATTCACCATGCAGAAATATAATCTTCCAAAAATCCTCTAAAAAAAAAGCCAAAATCCTTCAAGATATTATAACTCTATAACTAATCTCTCAAGTTTCAACACAAGCCAAAATATCATCTTTCCACAAATCCTCATATAAAAATAGACCTATTACATAGAGGCCAAAATCCCTTAAGCTACTATACTATATAATGAATCTAAACACAATATTTGCCTTGGTAGGCAAGGCCAACAAACTAACTGCAATTCCAATAAAAATACATAATAAAGAATGTGGCCTCAAGTAGTTGTACTTTGTACATAGCAATTTCTTTGTCGTGTATGTTTAACGACTTGCACGATAAAGCCTAACTAAAAAGAAAGGTTCAAAAGCCTTGGGTGGTGGGTGCATGTTACTGGAACAAGGGCTTGTGCGAGGCTTTATTGACCATAAAGACCTAGTTTGATTTTTTAATTTTTAAAAAAAAATTTGGCAAGTGATACCTAATGGGTACCTTACGGGTATAATGAAAATAAACTAAGGGCATTCCATTTGTTGAGACGCCCCCAAACCACGGAAAAAAACATACACTAGATGAAGTACCCTCCATTTACACTAGTGAAATTATTGGAACAGGTCTTTGGTAGGACAACCTTGGAAGATCTAATATTTGTCTCTATCCTGAAGTTGAAGCATACACTTATCTATCTATGAAGAAGGTTATTTGTTGGGATATTGTGTTGAGAATCATTATAGAGTATAGTAGCTTCAAGGGATTTTGCTCCCTAGCAATTAGGTGAGATGATTTATCTTGATTTGTTTGTAAAATGATTCACATTCATCTTTTGACATTTTGTTTTCTCTGCCCCCTCCTCAAATGTGCACCCAGCCTCAAGCAACTAAACGCACAAAACTAAAGATGAAACTATTTTCTCTAAAAATGGTTATGGCACCTATCATACACAAAAATTCATAATTCTTTTGAAATGTGACAATGTGATTGAAAACATTCAAATAAACTTGTCATCATAAGTTTTTTTTTTTTTTTTTTTTTTTGTTTTTAATTTTTTTATTTATTTTAAAATTTTTTTATTTTATTTTAAAAAAATTTTTTTTTATATTTTTTTTTTAAAAAAAAAAAAAATAAAAATTAAAAATATTT
>Ga0116227_10000589_pt1 | contig 72236 bp, 58 predicted proteins | sample S1TSphgellanicum_FD_89693 | JGI IMG/M metagenome (GOLD analysis project Ga0116227, IMG submission 89693) | Host-associated microbial communities from peat moss isolated from Minnesota, USA - S1T2_Fb - Sphagnum magellanicum MG | ecosystem: Host-associated > Plants > Peat moss > Unclassified... | reverse complement strand
CGAGGCGGCGCAAGGCCGCCGGGTCGTCGATGGTTTTCAGCAAGTCGTACATCGTCGTTCCATTGTAGGAAAACTTACGCGCCCGCACTTCATTCACGCATTCGTCGTAACGAACGCGCGGCGGCGGGCTTTCGCGTTCAGCTAACCCGGTTCACCACCAGATCAGCCAGTTCGGCAAGACGCTGCGCACGCGCGCCAAATGGCGCAATCGCAGCGTGGGCATCGGTGCGCAGTTGCGCTGCGAGTTCGCGCGACGCTTCGAGCCCAATGATCGACACGTAGGTCGGCTTGCCGTCCTTCGCGTCTTTGCCTGCCGTTTTGCCGAGCGTCGCGGAATCGGTCGTGACGTCGAGAATATCGTCCACCACCTGAAACGCGAGGCCTACCGCAGCCGCGTACGCGTCGAGCGAACGCATCGCGTCCGCGCTGGGCGTTTCGCCGGCCAGTGCGCCCATGCGCACCGCGGCGCGCAGCAGCGCGCCGGTCTTCATGCGATGCATCGTTTCGAGCTGCGGCCGCGTCAGCTTATGGCCGACGCTCGCCAGATCGATGGCCTGGCCCCCGGCCATGCCGACCGAACCGCTCGCCAGCGCCAGTTCGCGCACCAGCGCGGCCTGTTGCGCCGGCGCCAGCACCTCGGCCGTCAGCGCAACGAAAGCTTGCGACTGCAGCGCGTCGCCCACCAGCAGCGCCGTCGGTTCATCATACTTAACGTGCACGGTGGGCTTGCCGCGCCGTAGCGCGTCGTCGTCCATGCACGGCATGTCATCATGCACCAGCGAGTACACGTGGATCATTTCCAGCGCCGCCGCTGCCGCATCGAGACATTCGGCGCGTGCGCCCGTCAGCTCCCCAGCCGCGTGGCACAGCAAAGGGCGCACCCGTTTGCCGCCGCCCAGCACCGCATAACGCATGGCTTCATGCAGTTGCGCCGGTTCGACGGAAGGCGCCGGCAGATAGTGTTCAAGTGCCGTCTCGACGCGCCCGAGTACCGAGTGCATCCATTGTTCGAAAGTCATAGGTCGTCCCCGCTCTCTGTAGCGGCTGTGCCTGCGCCACTCATGGGCAGCGGCTTGAGGGTCTCGCCATCGAGAACCCGTACCTGCTGCTCGACCTTTTCCAGTTGCTGCTGGCAAAACGTCACGAGGGTCGCGCCGCGCCGATAGGCGGACAACGATTCCTCGAGGCTCAGACTGCCGCCTTCCATCCGCGCAACGAGTCCTTCCAGCTCCGCCAGCGCCGCTTCGTAGTTCTCGGGCAGCGGTGTGCTGTCAGCGCCCTCGGCGGCCGTTGCAGCGGTATCTTTCGATGCGGTCTTCGCCATGAATGGTCGCAAAATTAAAACAAGTCGGACATTCTACGGCAAAAGCGACCAAACCGATCCGCTTGCCGTCCCCCGTCCCACGTGCTTCCCTTACGGCCCACCCAGAGCCTGACAGAAAAAAATCCTTTTTGCTCGCACGAAAGCAGTGAACCATCTTCACAATTTTGACCCAAATCAGACACTTAGTCGCCCCATGGAGGGGTAAACGGGTATAATCGCGGGCTCCCTAAATCGAAACCTTCGATGGTTGGGTTGTTCACTGCTTTCACGTCTTCACGGGAGTGGGAATGTCCAATCTGAGCAATGCATTGCAGTTGCGGTCTGTACACAGCCAGCTGCCAGTCACGGCTTACTTTGACGAAGCGCTTCTAACGCGCGAAATCGAAACCCTTTTCAAGAAAGGTCCTCGCTACATCGGGCACGAACTCATGGTGCCGGATGCGGGGGATTATTTTGCCTTGCCCAGCGAGAGCGAGGGGCGTGTGCTCGTCCGTAACAAGCAGTCACAGGTTGAACTGCTGTCGAACGTGTGCCGCCACCGGCAAGCCATCATGCTCAACGGCCGCGGCCAGGCGGAGAACATCGTCTGCCCCCTGCACCGCTGGACCTACGATCTGAACGGCCAGTTGCTCGGTGCGCCGCATTTCGCTGACAACCCCTGCCTGAATCTCGGCGCCACGCCGCTGCAGAACTGGCAAGGGCTGCTGTTCGAAGCCCAGGGGCGCGACGTCGCGAAGGATCTGGCGCGCCTCGGCACCAAGCAGCATTTCGACTTCTCGAACTTCATGTTCGACCACGTCGAAGTCCATGAATGCAACTACAACTGGAAGTCCTTCATCGAGGTCTACCTCGAGGACTACCACGTCGCGCCGTTCCATCCGGGCCTCGGCAGCTTCGTCAATTGCGACGACCTGACGTGGGAATTCGGCGACTGGTACAGCGTGCAGACAGTGGGTGTCCACAAGGATCTGGAACAGCCGGGCAGCCCGACGTATCGCAAGTGGCACGACGAAGTGCTGCGCTTCCGCGACGGCAAGGCGCCCGAGTTCGGCGCCATCTGGATGGTGTATTACCCAGGCATCATGATCGAGTGGTATCCGCATGTGCTGGTTGTGTCATGGCTGATTCCGCGCGGGACGCAGAAAACCACCAATGTCGTGGAGTTCTATTACCCTGAGGAAATTGCGCTGTTCGAGCGTGAGTTCATCGAAGCCGAACGTGCCGCGTATATGGAAACGGCGCGCGAAGACGACGAGATCGCCGAGCGCATGGACGCCGGCCGCCGCGCGCTGATGGAGCGCGGCGAGTCGCAGGTCGGACCGTATCAAAGCCCGATGGAAGACGGCATGCAGCACTTCCACGAGTTCCTGCGGCGCGAGCTCGGCACGATCTGAACGGCGCAAGCGCCATACAGCCCGCGGGCTGACAGCAATCACGGAAAGACGGGCTTCGGCCCGTCTTTTTTTGTTTAGACTAACAACATCATTCGGTCGAACTGCTTGAGTGCGCCTCGTCGCTCGCTCGGGCCGTGCCGAAATCTCCCGTTTCGCAACCATCTTGCATGGGACCGTCATGCCACACACTCACTACACCACACTGATCTCCGCGGCGAATCTCGCCGAACGGCTCGCCGCGGCCCCTGGCAGCGTATTCGTGATCGACTGCCGTTTCGATCTGGCCGATACCGAAGCCGGCGCGCAAGCCTACGCAGCCGGTCACTTGCCGGGCGCGCAGTATCTGCATCTGGATCACGATCTGTCGAGCCCGAAGACCGGCACCAACGGCCGCCATCCGCTGCCGGACCGGACGAAGCTCGCCGCCCTGTTCGCCGCGCGCGGCCTCAAGCAAGGTCAGCAGGTCGTTGCCTATGATGCGCAAGGCGGCATGTACGCCGCGCGCGCCTGGTGGCTGCTGCGCTGGCTGGGTCACGACGCGGTGGCCTTGCTCGACGGTGGGCTGCAAGCCTGGCAAGCAGCCGGCCAACCGTTGACGCAGGAAGTGGCCCCGCACAGCACCGGCGACTTCAAGGCGGGCGCGCCGCTCGCAGTCACGTTCGACGTGCAGGCCGTGGAGCGCAATCTGAGTACGCATGAGCGGGTCGTGATCGACGCGCGCGCCGCGGACCGGTATCGCGGTGAGAACGAGACCCTCGACCCGGTGGGCGGGCACATTCCGGGCGCGCTGAACCGCTTCTTCAAGGACAATTACACGGCCGACGGGCGGTTCAAGCCGGCCCATTCGTTACGGGAAGAATTCCAGGCATTGTTGCCGGGCATTGCACCGGATCACGTCGTGCTGCAATGCGGCTCCGGCGTAACGGCCTGTGTCAACGCGCTGGCGATGGAAGTCGCCGGCCTGCATGGCGCGGCGCTTTACGCGGGATCGTGGAGCGAGTGGACGTCCAATCCGGCACGGCCGGTTGCGACCGGGCCGAATCCGTAACGGCAGCGGCAGCAGCAGCGGCAAGGCGGCGGTGGCAGTATTCAAAACCACGCGCCGCCGCAGCCCCTACGCCACGCCGTGCTGCTTGAACCAGACCTGCACGCGGCGCCAGCCGTCTTCCGCATCGGCCTTCTTGTAGCTGGGCCGATAGTCCGCAAAGAATGCGTGACCGGCATCGTCATAGACGACGAACTGCGAGCCGCGTCCCGCCTCCGGTCCCTGCGCGATCGCCTGCTTCATCTGCGCGAGGGTGTCCTGCGGGATGCTCGGATCCTGCAGGCCGTAGAGTCCGAGAACCGGCGCATGCAGGTCGGCCACCCGGTCGATCGGATTGGCGGGGTTGTTTGCCGTGTGACCGCCGGCTACCCGGCCGTACCAGGCCACCGCCGCCTTCACGCGCGGATTGTGCTCCGCGTACAGCCACGTAATACGCCCACCCCAGCAGAAGCCATTGACGCCCAAACGGTTCAGATCGCCACCGTTCGCGCCCGCCCAGGCGACGGTGGCGTCGAGATCGGCCAGCACCTGGTCGTCGGGCACCTTGCTCACCAGTTGGTCGTTCAACTGCTGGATCGTCGGATACACCGACGCATCCCCTTCCCGCACATAGAGGTCCGGCGCGATCGCGAGATAACCGAGCTTGGCGAAGCGCCGGCACACATCGGCGATATGCTCGTGCACACCGAAAACCTCGTGCACGACGATGATCACCGGCAAGTGCGTCTTGCCCAAAGGCTGCGCGCGGTAGGCCGGCACCAGCGTGTCGCCCGAATGCACGGCGACTTCACCGGCCTCGAGCCCTTCGCTATCGGTATGGATGGTTTGCGCGGACACCGGCATCACGGCAGCGGCAAAGCCTGTACCGAGCGCGGCCTTGATGAAGGTGCGCCGACTGAACGGAACGTGCGGGACCAGGCTGTCGACTTCAGGTTTCAGCATGCGGCACTCCTTGAATGAAGGGCGATGAAAAGCAGCAAACGACAGGGCGAAAGGCAACAGGATACGCCTCGTGCGTGTCCTGTTGCAGAAGCCTGATGAACCGCATTTTCACACCTCGCGACGACACGCGCAGGGACCGCTCAAACCGCCGCCGTGCCGTGTCTTGCCAATGCAAATGGCAAAGGCAAAGAGCAAAGACGCCCCTCAGTGCAGCTTGACCCGCGGCAACGTCGTACGACGCAGCCAATGCGCGAAGGTATCGAGCACCATCCGCGCGTAGCCATGCAGCGCGGCAATGTGCAGCCGGTACAGCGACATGTACATGAAGCGCGCAAACAGGCCCTCGATCAGCATGTTGCCGCCGATCACGCCGCCCATCAGATTGCCCACCGCGCTGAAATGCCCAAGCGACACCAGCGAGCCGAAGTCCCGATAGGTGAATTCCGGCAGCGGCTGATTTTCGAGCCTTGCGGCGAGTGCCTTCAGCAGGAAGCTCGCCTGCTGGTGAGCGGCTTGCGCGCGCGGCGGCACGTTGCGTTCGTTGCCCGGCCACGGACACGCCGCACAATCGCCAAGCGCGAAAACATTGTCGTCGACCTCGGTCTGCAGCGTACGGCGGACGATCAGTTGACCCAGCCGGTTGACCGACAGGCCGTCGAGCTGACTCAGGATCGCCGGCGCCTTGATGCCCGCGGCCCATACCGTCAGGTCGGCGCGAATCGCCTTGCCGCTCGCGGTCCGCACGACGCCCGGCGCGACTTCCGCCACCGTCTCGCCGGTCATCAGCTTCACGCCGAGCTTCGTCAGCAGTTCCGCCGTGGCGGTGGACACCCGCTCCTGCAAGGCAGGCAAAATACGCGGCCCCGCCTCGATCAGCACAATACCCACGTCATGGCGCGGATCGAGCTTGTGCAGCCCATACGCGGACAACACCTGCGCCGTATTGCGCAATTCCGCAGACAATTCGACGCCGGTCGCGCCGGCGCCGACAATCGCCACCTGAACACGCGGCTCCGTAGACGGCACGGACGCGTCAGGCGTCGACTCCACCGGTTCGTGTGCCTGATGCTCCGCGCGCATGCAGGCCGCGATCAGGCGTTTGCGAAAGCGCTCGGCCTGACTGACCGTGTCGAGCGCGAGGGAATACTCCGGTGCCCCTTTGACGCCGAAGAAATGCGTCGTACTGCCGATGGCTACCACCAGCGTGTCGTAGTCGAGCACACGCTGCGGCAGCAACTCTGCACCGTCGTCGTCGATGACCGGCGCGAGCGTGATGCGTTTCGCCGCGCGATCGAGCCCGGTCAGCTCGCCCTGCTGAAACTCGAAGCCATGCCAGCGCGCCTGCGCGGCATATTCGAGCTCCTGCGTGAACGGGTCCATGCTGCCGGCGGCCACCTCATGCAGCAGCGGCTTCCAGATATGGGTGGGATTGCGATCGACGAGCGTAACTTGTGCGCGCACCTCGCCCTTGTTCTTACGTGGAGCATAGCGATCGCCAAGACGCGTCGCCAGTTCCAGCCCACCCGCACCTCCACCAACGACGATAAAACGATGCATCGTAGTTCTCCGTGTTTGCCGATCGGTTATGCGTCGAGACGGTCCAGGCCATCCCTGTAGGGGCCGTCTGTCAGAGATTGTCCGCGAGCGGCACGGTTTGCCACAAGCCATCCGTGCGCATGTGTGACATGCGCACGACGATATCGCCAGAACTCAGGGCTGCGTCAATGTGCCTCTTCCCAATTGGCGCCGGCCCCCACTTCTGCGACCAGCGGGACTTTCAGCGCGGCAACGCCGCACATCAGTTCAGGCAAACGCTTGCGCACCTCGGACAGTTCGCTGTCCGGCACTTCGAGGATCAGTTCGTCGTGCACCTGCATGATCATGCGCGTGCCGGTGTTCGACGCCTCGAGCCAGTTCTGCACGGCGATCATCGACATCTTGATCAGATCGGCGGCGGTACCCTGCATCGGCGCGTTGATTGCGGCGCGCTCCGCGGCCTGGCGGCGCGGCCCATTGCCGCCGTTGATCTCCGGCAGCCACAGGCGGCGGCCGAACACGGTCTCGACGTAGCCCTTGGACTTCGCGCTCAGGCGGGTTTCGTCCATGTAGTTTGCGACGCCGGGATAGCGCGCAAAGTAGCGGTCGATATAAAGCTTCGCCGCATCACGCGTGATACCCAGGTTTGCGGCAAGACCGAAAGCGCTCATGCCGTAGATCAAGCCGAAGTTGATCACCTTCGCCACGCGCCGCTGGTCGCTCGAGACTTCAAGCGGCGTCACGCTAAAGATTTCCGCGGCGGTGGCGCGGTGGATGTCCTCGCCCTGCGCGAACGCGCGCAACAGCGATGCGTCGCCGGAGATGTGCGCCATGATGCGCAGTTCGATCTGCGAATAATCCGCAGAGACGAGCTTATGACCCGGCGGCGCAATGAACGCCTCGCGAATGCGGCGGCCTTCCGCGGTGCGCACGGGAATGTTCTGCAGGTTCGGATCGTTCGAGGCAAGCCGCCCGGTAACCGCCACGGCCTGCGCATAGTTGGTATGCACGCGGCCCGTCTGCGCGTTGACCATGCGCGGCAGCTTGTCGGTATAGGTGGACTTCAGCTTCGACAAGCCGCGATGCTCGAGCAGCAGCTTCGGCAGCGGATAGTCTTCGGCCAGCTTCTGCAGGACTTCTTCATCGGTGGACGGCGCGCCGCTCGGCGTCTTCTTGACCACCGGCAACTGCAGCTTCTCGAAGAAGATCTGCCCGATCTGCTTCGGCGAGCCGAGATTGAATTCTCCGCCGGCCAGCGTATAGGCATCCGTTTCCAGCTCGATCAGACGCGTGGCGATTTCATTGCTTTGCAGACGCAACTTCTCCGCGTCGATCAGCACGCCGGTGCGCTCCATCTTGCGCAGGACGCGCGAAGTGGGCACCTCAATGTCGCGGTAGACGCGCTGCAAGCCCTCGTCCGCCGCCACTTGCGGATACAAGGCCTGATGCAGACGCAGCGTGATATCGGCGTCTTCCGCGGCGTATTCGGCGGCCTGAGCGAGCGCGACCTCATCGAAGCCGATCTGCCCCGCGCCCTTGCCCGCCACCTCTTCGTACTTGATCGTCTTGATGCCGAGATGGCGCAGCGCGAGGCTGTCCATGTCATGCGTGCGATGCGACTCCAGCACATACGATTGCAGCAGCGTATCGTGCTCGATGCCGTTCATGGCGATGCCGTAGTTCGCCAGCACCTGCTCGTCGTACTTCATGTGCTGGCCGACCTTCTTGTGGTCGGCGCTTTCGAGCCAGGGCTTGAGCTTCGCGAGCACTTCGTCGCGCGGCAGTTGCTCCGGATGATCCGGCCCACGGTGTCCCACCGGAATATAAGCGGCGGAGTTGGCTTCGACGGACAGCGAAATGCCGACCAGTTGCGCCAGCATCGGATCGAGCGCGGTGGTTTCCGTGTCGAAGGCGGTCAGCTCGGCGGCGTTGATCTTCGCAAGCCAGGCGTCGAACTGCTCCCACGTCTGCACGGTGTCGTAATGACGCTCGCCGTCGATCACAGGGGCGACGTCCTCGCCCGCACCCGGGCCTTCCACCACCTCGGCCGCTTCGACTTCACGCAGCCAGGTCTTGAAGCCATGCCGCGCGAAAACATCGCGCAGTTCGTCACGCGCCTCAGGACGCGTGGACAGGCTTTCCTCAATCGACACCAGATGCTGCGTCAGATCGCATGCCGTATCGACCGTCACGAGCTTGCGCGCCAAGGGCAGAAAATCGAGCGCCTTGCGCAGGTTGTCGCCCACCGCGCCCTTGATTTCCGCCGCGTGTTCGACGATCCCGTCGAGCGTTTCGTATTGGCTCAACCATTTGACCGCGGTCTTGGGACCGCACTTCTCGACGCCGGGCACGTTGTCGACGGTATCGCCGATCAGGGACAGGTAATCGACAATGCGCTCCGGCGGCACGCCGAATTTAGCCAGCACGCCGGCACGGTCGAGCGTCTCGTTGGTCATCGTGTTGATGAGCGTGACGCGATCCGTGACGAGTTGCGCCAGATCCTTGTCACCCGTCGAGACGATCACGTTCATGCCGAGCTTTTCGGCAGCGACGCTCAACGTACCGATCACGTCGTCGGCTTCGACGCCTTCGATCATCAACAGCGGCCAGCCCAGCGCACGCACCGCGACATGGATCGGCTCGATCTGCTGCGCGAGGTCTTCGGGCATCGACGGACGGTTGGCCTTATAGTCGGCGTACCAGTCGTCGCGAAACGTTTTGCCCTTGGCGTCGAACACGCACGCGCTATACTCTGCTGTGACTTCCTTGCGCATGCGCCGCAGCATATTGATGATCCCGTACAGCGCACCCGTAGGTCCGCCGTCGGGGCCGCGTAGATCAGGCATCGCATGGTAGGCCCGGTACAGATAACTCGAACCGTCGACCAATAGCAGGGTCTTCCCTTCCAGCTCGGTGCCCAGCTTAGTTTCCAGGACTCGTTCTTCAGGCATTATGACAAAGAGAAAAGTGATTCCGAGTCTGCGATCACTCGCAGATCAAGAGCGCGCGACAGCCAAAAAGGCCCGCGCATCGTGGCAGATGTTCACGATTATGGCAGAGTTTATTGAGGCGACCGAGTACCTCTCGGAGATTCGCCCGGCTGTCAGCATCTATGGTTCAGCGCGCCTGAAATCGAACTCGCCGTACTACAAACTGGCCACGCAGATCGCGCGCAAGCTGTCGGACGCGGGCTTTGCGGTGATCTCCGGCGGCGGCCCCGGCATCATGGAAGCGGCCAACAAGGGCGCGCATGCGGGCAAGGCGCCGTCGGTGGGCCTGAACATCGAACTGCCGCACGAGCAATCGGGCAACCAGTGGCAAGACATCTCGCTGCGCTTCCGTCACTTCTTCACGCGCAAGGTCACGTTCGTGAAGAACTCGGATGCAGTGATCGTAATGCCGGGCGGCTTCGGCACGCTGGATGAGCTTGCGGAAGTGCTCACGCTCATTCAAACCAAGAAGTCGCGCCACGTGCCGATCATCCTAGTGGGCGGCGAGTTCTGGAAAGGCCTGCTCGGCTGGTTCAAGGAATCGCTGGTGCCGATGGGCCTCATCAATCCGGACGACTTGAACCTGATGCAGGTGATCGACGACCCGGACCAGGTGCTCGAAGCGGTGCTGAAGTTCTACGAAGACCGTGACGAGGTAGAACCGCATCCCGCGAAGTCCGATGAAGACCGGATGTTCTATCTGTAAGGCCTGAGGCAGTGTGATTCTGATTCGAAGAAGCCGGGCGGCGTGCCGCCACCCGGCTTTGTTCGTTTGGGCGATGCCTCTCAGGCGCGCGCCACTGCTTCATCACCCTGATCGCCCTGCTCCTGCAGCCAGCGGCAAAACTGCTCGACGAGCGGCGCTTGTGCGACTTCGCGCCGCGCGACCCACCAGTAGCCGCGCGCGTCGACACGTGGACCTTCGAGCGGCATCACGAGCCTCCCCGAAGCCAGTTCGTCCGCAAGCATCGGTAGCGGCCCCAGCGCAACGCCGAGTCCATCCACGGCCGCTTGCAACGCCAGATAGAAGTGATCGAACGACTGCTTCTTGCGACACTTCGCCTTCACGCCCGCCGCGCTGAGCCAGTTGCGCCAGGCGTCCGGTCGCGTATCCGAATGCAGCAGGACGTGGCGCGCGAGATCGTCGGCCACCTTGATCGGCGAGCGCTGCAATAACGCAGGACTGCACACCGGCAACTCGCTTTCGCCAAGGAAATGCCCGCTCACGCAGTTCGGCCAATGCGCCGGACCGCGCCTGATCGCCACGTCGTAGCCTTCCACCAACTCGGCCGGCAAGTCCGAGGTCGAGGTCGACAGTCGCAGTTCCACGTTGGGCATCTTGCGCTGAAACTGGTTGAGCCGCGGCAGCAGCCACTTCATGGCGAACGTGGGCAGCGCGTTGACGCGCAGCACATGCACCACGCCGGTGTCGCGTAGCTGGCTGGTGGCGACGGAAATACTTTCGAAGGCAGCCTGGACGGTCGCCAGATAGCGGCGCCCGTCGTCGGTGAGGCGCACGCGCTTGCCGATGCGGTGAAAGACCTGCACGCCGACCCACGCCTCGAAGGCCGCGACCTGGCGGCTAATTGCACCGTGCGTCACATGCAATTCGTTCGCCGCCGCGGTGAAACTATTGTGCCGCGCCGCCGCTTCGAAGGCGCGTAGCGCTGGAAAGGGAGGAAGATTTCGAGCCATGCTTGTGATTCTAGATCACAAGGAAGCGCCCGAGAAATCGTTTTGCCCGAAGCCAAAACGGCGTTAACCTCCCGAGCATGAACAAGACGGCTCACGATATGAACTCAAACCTCACCGCCGCGCAAACCGCGGCCGACACCGGCCTCGCGCCACCGCCCACTGTCGGCGAGATATTCAGCGGCTTTCTCGGGCTCGGGCTGATCTCGTTCGGCGGTGCGCTGCCGCTCGCGCGGCGCGCGATCGTCGAGCGGCGCCGCTGGCTCTCCGCCTCCGACTTCACCGATCTGCTGGGTCTGTGCCAGTTCCTGCCGGGCGGCAATGTGATCAATCTGTCCGTGGCGATTGGCATGCGCTTTCGCGGGCTGCCCGGGGCGCTCGCGGGACTGCTCGGGCTGATTGCAGGTCCGTCGCTGGTGGTGATCGGGCTGGGCGTGCTGTATGAACACACGCAGAACGATCCGCACATCCGTCATCTGTTTGCCGGCCTCGCTGCAGCCGCGGCCGGATTGCTGATCTCGATGGCGGTGAAGATCGTGTTGCCGCTGTGGCGCAAACCTGCTGGGGCGATTATCGCCGTGCTGGGTTTTCTGGCCATCGCGCTGCTGCGTTTTCCGCTGCTGCCTACGATGCTGGTCCTGACTCCGCTGAGCATTTACCTCGCCTCGAGGACCGTACGATGAACGATACCCTGATCTCACTCGCCATCATCTTCAGTCAGTTGTCGCTGCTGGCTTTCGGCGGCGGCAATACGATCCTGCCGGAGATGCAACGCCAGGTGGTCGACGTGCATCACTGGATGCCGGCCAGCGAGTTCAGCGCGCTCTTCGCGCTGGCGCAGGCGGCGCCTGGGCCGAACCTGATGGTTGTCACCCTGGTGGGTTGGCATGTGGCTGGCTGGGCGGGGATGCTGGTGACGTCGGTGGCGAAATTCGGGCCTTCGTCGATTGTGACGATCCTCGCGCTTAAGGCATGGGAGCGCTTTAAGGATCGGCCGTGGCGGCGCTATGCACAAGCTGGACTGGTGCCGGTGACTGCGGGGTTGGTGGCTGCGAGCGCGGCGCTGATTGCGCATGCGTCGGATACGACGCTGATCGCATGGGCGATTACTGCGGTTTGCGCGGTGCTGGCGATTAAGACCCGCATTCATCCGTTGTGGTTGCTGGCGGCGGGGAGTTTGATTGGGTTGACGGGGTTTGGGCAGTTTTAGGGCGGAGGTCGGATCGAGCGGGCGCAAGGCACCCGCTTCGGCCCGTGCCGGCGTACCGCACTACAGTATTCTATTGACGCAAGTTAGCAGCGTTGCTCACCTCCTTGACGTTGCTTGAGCGCTGCCTTCGGAGCTTTACGGCACGCCGCGATCCCTTATAAATCAATGATTTGCAAAACCCTTAAGGACCAGATGGCGTCTGCTTGACATTATGGGGTGCCAGCAAATCCACGGAGACACAAAAGAGTTGAAGATCGGATTTTCTAGCCGGCTGCCCGTCGCAGGATTGAAATGATCCAATATCCCTTTCCCCACGGTCAGACCCAGAAGATCAACCGCTGCAAGGACATCTGCGCAGCTGGATTCGGGCGCGGGCAACTCCAGCAAAAACCACTCGCCTGTAAGCCGTTCAGATGACTCGCCCAACCTATGTCTGCCTAAAACGGGATGCGGGTCCAAATTGGCCCAAGCTTTTCATTCGAACATGCTTGTACTCGACCGGGGCAAAGGGGATGGCTGTCGAAAACCTCTTTTTGCGCGTCCACAAGGACGGACGAAGCTATCTATTCGATTTCTGGGGACATACGGATAGCGGACACCTGACCCTCGGCAGTGGGTTATTCGTCGGGCCGACTGGGGTCGCCAACGATCATCACTTTAATCTTCGGGGAGCGCCTGATGCGCTCCTGTACGAAAGCGGCACATACAGGGTTGAGATCTTCGCAACCGTAGCTGGCAGGGGAAACCGCAAGCTTACGGAAATCGAATTCGATATTGGCGGCGAGCAAGCAGCGGAATTGATACAAATACCGACGCGTCAACTCGATCTCTACTGGAACGCCGACCGAAGACAGTACATCGGCGAAGTCAGATTGCGTGAATCGGCATTGCCCCGTCTTTCTTGATAGCTCCGGCGAGACAGTGTCGCCAACTCGATCAACCGCATCGCATCCAGCGCACCGAGATATTCGGCCAAACCATACACCTCTGGTTAATGTCCGACTCCACCAATTGATGCACCGACACGGTCGTGATCTCGCGCGAAACCAGCCTCCCGTTGATTCGTCACTCACAAGCCCACCTCACCCTATCCCATAAACAAGGACTCCAAAATATTTGGTAAGTTTACAGCCGCGTTGATATTACCCGCGACGAAAACGAAACCAACCAAAACAAATCAGTTCCATGCCGAAATGCGATAACCCAAGGTGTCCAACTTGTTACCCGAACTGGAAAGAGGAGGAGGCAGCCGCAAAGAAGCGGGCGGAAGACGACAAACAGGATTGCATCAACTGCTGGCGCTCCCTTCAAAAGAAGGCCGAGGCGATCGCGTCCGCTGACAATCCGATTTCCCGTAACCGGCGCATCAATGCGGCTTACGCGCAATTGTGGCTAAGCGACCGGCGCTTTCAGTGGGCAGGATTGGCCGCATTCGCATCCAAACAGGTCGGTTGCGGGTTACTTAACGCAGCGGAACTCGTCAACAAGTCAAACCGGGAACGTGACGCCTACCAACAATGGGAAAGACAAAGCTCCCCGCTCGAACGGATGGCACCCTACGGGTCGCCAAGGATGCCCATACCGGATCAGGCGAACGGCGCCGGAGCGGAGCAGGTGTATCAAATGCTCGCTAAGGGCAACACATCATTGTTTCTGGATATCTGGCCGCTGCACATGTTCTACAAGGAATTCGGGTTACAGCGGTTTAAGCGATGTCTGCCGGAGCGTCAACTGTTAGAGGGATCGGTTGTATGGCCGATTGCCAGGAGCGTTCCGTTTGGCCTTACCAGACCGCAAGTTGTACAGGGATTTGAAGCGATCGATGCGGGCAATATCAGTAAAAGCGTCGAATTGCTGGCGTGGCATGAACAGATGAGCATCCTGCAACCAGCCATGTACGACGATCCGACCTTCGCGCTTTTGATGCGAGCCAATCAGTTCGCGTGGGCATTGAATATTCCAACCGGATCGGCTCGGGAGATCCAGTTGACTCTTGCCAATCAGTGCACAGTCACCGGCGCCAATGCGATATACGAGAGATTCAGCAAGCAACCCTTGGCGAATCTTGCGGATGGCAGCCAAAGGATGGCGTTCGTTCTACGCGCTGCACAGCGGTTCGATGATCTGCTGCATGATCCAATCCAGCGGCATTTCGTGGAGAATTCCCTGTACCTCATTGCGCACGGAGGCGGCTAATGACAATCAGGAGATTTAGCTGGCGCTTTGCTTGCCTCGGGCTTGCAATTACCGTCCTATGGGGCATCTACGCGATGGCGCGGCCAGTCGATGAAGTCGTGCTTTCCATAGGTGAATCGTACGAACAGGTACGACGGCAGTCTCACTCAACCTTGCCTGCTATCGAGTTCAACGCAAACTGGGGCGGCTCCGTGAGCCGCCTCACTCGATTGCACTTCGTCGACCCCCAGTTTGGTTTTGTCACGCCTGCGGCGAAATTCCTGGCGGTACATTACGACAGCGCGGGCAATGTCGATTCCGTTTCGCTATCCCCCCAAGCGGCGACATTACCCCTCGACGATGCGATGGCCATTCTCGTGGACTTACAGGCTCAGCTTCGACGAGGAGGATGGAAACCATTCAGAGGAGAACGAAGCCAGCCTATCGAAGACACGCCGGCGAGGCGCGCCGAGATTCGAAAGTGTTCCGCTCCGACGAGTTACTGGCAGGCCGACACCAAGTATCAAGTCTCGCTCAACATCCGCTGCTTTCGGTCCGAAGACCGCCCAACCGACGAGCGCTACCTGATAACACTGGATCTCGGGCCGCCTGTCTTCGACGATGATAGACCTGGCGACTAAAGCGCAGTCCGGCGGAACCCGTAAAGGCCCACCGGACAATCTGTTGTTATTGAAACGCCACTTCCGCAAAGCTACGCAGCTTCCGGCTATGCAAGCGATGCAAACCGTTCATCCGCAGCAACTCCATCGCCTTCACGCCGATCTGCAAATGCTGATCGACCTGCGCCCGATAAAACTGGTCCGCCATACCCGGCAGCTTCAGTTCGCCATGCAAGGGCTTATCCGAGACGCAAAGTAAGGTGCCGTAAGGCACCCGGAATCGAAAACCATTCGCGGCAATCGTCGCGCTCTCCATATCCAGCGCAATCGCGCGGCTTTGCGACAAACGCTGCACCGGCTCGCGATGATCGCGCAGCTCCCAGTTGCGATTGTCGACGCTCGCCACCGTGCCGGTACGCATCACGCGCTTGAGTTCGACGCCATCCAGCTGCGTCACCTGCGCGACCGCGCGCTCCAGCGCCACCTGCACCTCCGCGAGCGCCGGAATCGGCACCCACAAAGGCAGGTCGTCGTCGAGCACGTGATCTTCGCGCACATAGCCGTGCGCCAGCACATAATCGCCCAGGCGCTGCGTATTACGCAGACCGGCGCAGTGACCGAGCATGATCCACGCATGTGGACGCAGCACGGCAATGTGATCGGTGATCGTCTTCGCATTCGACGGCCCCACGCCGATGTTGATCATCGTGATGCCACTGCCGTCGGCGCGCTTCAGGTGATACGCGGGCATCTGCGGCAGACGCGGCGGCGGCGTGCCTTCGTCGGCCTGTTCGCCGAGATTCGCGTTGTACGTGATCACATCGCCCGGTTCGACAAACGATGTGTACTCGCTACGATAAGTGCGCAGCTCTTCGTCGTCCGTGTGCGCCATCATCGTGCGGCCCAGCTTGACGAACTCGTCGATGTAGAACTGGTAGTTCGTGTACAGCACGTAGTTCTGGCAGTGTGTGGGCGAAGTCGCCGTGTAATGCTTGAGACGGTGCAGCGAAAAATCGACCCGCGCCGCCGTGAACAGCGCGAGCGGATGCGGCTCGCCGGGTCCCGGCTCGTACGTGCCGTTGACGATACGGTCGTCGAGAAAGCGCAGGTCCGGCGTATCGAAGACATCGCGGATACCGAGCAGCCGCTCGCGATCCAGGTCACCTTCCAGATGGATGCCTTCCGCGAACGCAAAATGAACCGGAATGGGCTGGTCCGACACACCCACTTCGATCTGCACATGATGGTTCTTCGCCAGCAGCCGGAGCTGCTCGCGATAATAGTTGCCGAACAGATCCGGTCGCGTGACGGTGGTTTCGAACACGCCGGGACCGGCCACGAAGCCGTATGAGCGGCGCGAGTCGATATGCGTATTGACCTCGGTGCACACCCTGACGAACGGATAACAGGCGCGCACCCGGTGATCGAAGGGCTCATTACGCCTGTAACGCGCAAAGGCGTCGCGTAAGAAAGAGGTGTTCGCTTCGTAGATGGCGGACAGGTGCGTGACGGCGTCTGTCGCGTCGTCGAAGGCCTCGGTCGGGAAGTCATTGGCGGGCGTCTGCACCGCGCGCTGATTGGTGTTGTTGTTCATCTTCATTCGCCTCGATTGATGAAACCACATTACCACGGAACCTTGAAAGATTGATCATCGGGGCCCGACCAGCCGGCGTCTGTCAGATTGCGCGCATGCCGCGCGCACACGCCGTACGAAAGCGGCGCAAAATAAGGCTATCGCGCCCGTGGGCAAGGCTGGATTTGCTAGAATCGGGGCACCCTATTGGAGAATCACCATGAAGCCGCTCCTTCCCGTCGCCGTTGCGCTGGCGCTTGCCGTCGCCAACACTGCGATGGCTACCCAGCCCGTTGACGCACCGCCGCCAGCCGACCACCCCATGTCCGCCAACGAACAGGCCGGTCTGCCGGACTTGGCCGCGATCAACCGTCCGGCCGCTGAGGTCAGCTCGAAGGTCGAAATCAACCAGCCGCGCCTGCCGAGCTTCTACGAAAAGAGCCCGAACGGCACGGAAATCACCGAGTACCGCGACAAGGGCAAGCCGGTCGAAATCAACGTGCACTCGAATCTCGGCACGAGCTATCACATGGGCGCGCCGCTCGACACGTCACCGAGCGCCAACAACAGCGGCCATCCCAGCACGCGTCTGCCGTCCGTGAGCCTGACCTACTGATCTGATTGATCCTTTGCCCTGCGGCGGGGCGCCGGCTCGCCCCGCTCGCGCCCTGCATGGCCCGCTGGCCGGGCCTTCAGTCTGTTGATCCCGCTTGCCCTGATTACCCATACCTTGCCGCACTGGCCGCACCGCGCCAGCCCGACCACCTGATCCGACGTCTCCCGCATGGCTGTCTTCACTGCTGTCACCGAACCCCAACTCGCACAATGGATGCGGCATTACGATCTCGGCGAAGTCGTCGAGTTTCGCGGCATCTCGTCCGGGATTGAAAACAGCAACTTCTTTCTGACGACGACGCGCGGCGAATACGTCCTCACGATTTTCGAAAAGCTGACGGCGCAGCAACTGCCGTTCTATCTCGATCTGATGCAGCATCTGGCGGCTCACCGAGTGCCGGTACCCGATCCGATGCCGCGCGAAGACGGCGCGCTATTCGGCATGCTGCAAGGCAAGCCCGCCGCCATAGTGACGAAACTCGACGGCGGTCCGGAACTGGCGCCGGGCGTCGAGCACTGCATCGAAGTAGGTCAGATGCTGGCGCGCATGCACCTCGCCGGGCGCGACTACGCGCGCCATCAGCCGAATCTGCGCAGCCTGCCGTGGTGGCAGGAGACGGTGCCCAGCGTGCTGCCGTTTCTCAGCGGCGCGCAGCGCGACCTGCTGACGTCGGAGCTCGCGCACCAGGAGGCGTTTTTCGCCTCGGCCGATTACACGGCGCTGCCCGAGGGGCCGTGCCATTGCGACCTGTTCCGCGACAACGTGCTGTTCGCCCACGCGGCGCCGGGCAGCGGTCATCAGGTGCGCCTCGGCGGCTTCTTCGACTTTTATTTCGCTGGCTGCGACAAATGGCTCTTCGACGTGGCGGTGACAGTCAACGACTGGTGCGCCGATCTGGCCACCGGCAAGCTCGACGAGACCCGCGTCGAGGCCATGCTGCGCGCGTATCAGACCGTGCGCCCGTTCACGCCGGAAGAGAACCGGCACTGGGGTGACATGCTGCGCGCAGGCGCCTACCGCTTCTGGGTGTCGCGCCTGTATGATTTTCATATGCCGCGTGCGGCCGAACTGCTCAAGCCGCACGACCCGGGCCATTTCGAGCGCATTCTGCGCGAACGCCTTTCGGGCGTTGCACTTCCAGGCATCCATACCTCATGCAACTAATTGAAGTTCCCGCGAAGACCGGCTATGTATGGTTCCGGCAAGGCATCTGGCTGTTCCGCAAGAACCCGCTCGCCTTCCTGACGCTGTTCTTCGCCTATCTGCTGGTGATGACGCTGGTCGCGCAGATCCCCTACGTAGGCGGCGTACTGCCGCTCGCCTTCGTTCCGGGTGTCGCGGTGGGCTTCATGGCGGCGTGCCGCGACACCATCGCGGGCAAGCCGGTGTTTCCCACCATTCTCGTGGACGGCTTTCGCTCGTACGGCTCGGTCGTCGCCAGGCGGCTGCTGGCGCTGGGCGGTTTTTACCTCGTCGCCATGGGGCTGGTGCTGGCCGGCTCGGCGCTCGCCGACGACGGCATGCTGCTGAAAGTCATGCTGGGCACCACCGCCATGGATCCCGAGACGGTTCTCAACAGCAACATCATGATGGGCGTCCTCGCGGCCATGGCGTTCTATATTCCGGTCGCTATGCTGTTCTGGTTCTCGCCTGTCCTCACGGCATGGCATGACGTGCCGCCCGTCAAGGCGATGTTCTTCAGCATCGTCAGTTGCTGGCGCAACCGCGGCGCGTTCGTCGTCTTCGGCGCCTTGTGGTTCGTGGTGGAAACCATCGTCATGTTTGGACTGACCACGCTGATGCAGGCGCTCGGCGCCGGCGACTTCGCGGTTGCCGTGCTGATGCCCGCCACCATCATCGTCACGACGATGCTCTATTGCTCGTTCTACGCGACCTATCGCGGCTGCTTCGGCGTGCCGACGCCCGACACGCCCGATCTGCCCACCACGCCAGTTAATTGATCGGCGCGTATGCCGGAGGCGGGTTTCGTCAGCGCCCCGGCGTTTGCAGCACGCGACGCGCCCCATCACCAACCGATCATCATGACGCGCGTCCGACGCCTGAACACCCACTTCGACACCGGCCTCGTCTGGTTTCGCCGCGACTTGCGCAGCACCGATCAGGCCGCGCTTTACTATGCGTTGAAGCATTGCGAGCGAGTCTGGTGCGTCTTCGTCCTCGACACGACCATCCTGCAGCCAATCCTCGATACGTTGCGCATTCGCCGGCCGGATCGCACGCCTGAAGACCGGCGCATCGAATTCATCCTCGCCGCGCTGGAGGAACTGGATCAGGCGTTGCGGCAACATGGCGGCGGCCTCATCGTGCTACACGACGACGCGCGCGCCGCGATCCCCGCGTTGGCGGAGCAACTCGGCGTTGAAGCCGTCTTTACGAATCACGACTACGAGCCTGCCGCGATCGAGCGCGACGAAGCCGTGCGCGAGCAACTGGCCGAAAAGGGCCGCGAGCTGCTCACATTCAAGGATCAGGTGATCTTCGAGCGCGACGAAATTCTCACGGGGCAAGGCAAGTCGTTCACGGTGTTCACGCCGTACAAGAACGCCTGGCTGAAGCAACTCAACGCCTTCGATCTACAACCGTATCCGGTCGAAACGTACCTGGCGAATCTGGCGCCACCGCCTGCCGCCCTGGATCGTGGCCGGCCCACGCTCGCGCAACTCGGCTTCGCGCCCAGCAATCTGGCCGATTTGCGGCTGCCCACCGGGATGAACGGCGCCCAGCAGTTGCTCGACGACTTCCTCACCCGCATCGATAGCTACGGCGACCGGCGCGACTTTCCGGCCGCGAAAGGACCCAGCTATCTGTCGATGCATCTGCGGTTCGGCACGGTGTCGATCCGTACATTGGCCCGGCTCGCACACGAACTCTCGTTGCAACCGGACGGCCAAGGGGCGGCGACCTGGCTATCGGAGTTAATCTGGCGGGATTTTTACTTCATGATCCTGGCGCACCATCCCAGGCTGGCGAGCGGCGCGGCGTTCAAGGCCGAGTACGACGCACTGCGCTGGGAAACCGGCCCACACGCTGACGCCGCGTTTGCAGCATGGTGCGAAGGACGCACCGGCTACCCACTGGTCGACGCGGCCATGCTGCAGCTCAATCGGACGGGCTACATGCACAACCGTCTGCGCATGGTGACGGCGAGTTTTCTGGTGAAGGATCTGGGAATCGACTGGCGGCTCGGCGAACGTTATTTTGCCGAGCAATTGAACGACTTCGACTTCTCGGCGAATAACGGCGGCTGGCAATGGGCAGCATCAACGGGCTGCGACGCCCAGCCGTATTTCCGGATTTTTAATCCGGTGACGCAATCGGAGAAATTCGATCCGGAGGGGCGCTTTATCAAGCGCTACCTCCCGCAACTGGCGAACGTGCCACCGAAGTGGATTCACGCGCCATGGCTGGCAGGCGTTGAGCGGCTAACGGACTTCGGCGTGACGCTCGAAAGAGACTACGCAGCGCCGATTGTCGACCATGCAGAAGCAAGGCAACGCACTCTGGCGCGCTTCGGCAAGTGACGATAGTGGGCACTTACATGCCAGAACCCCGGCAAAGCCGGCGGTTCGTTGAGCTCCAGCTTAGTGCTGGGTCATCCATGCCGGATGACGAACCGCTGCTTCGCGGTCGATCTTGCGCATGCGGAACTCGAGATCGTACAGATCCGTAGCTTCAGCCAGGTAAGCGTCGCTACGCTCTTTGGCCATCTGGTCAGCGGATTTCGTCAGGAACAGGAACAAGCGGCTCAGAAGATACATGATCAACCTCGAAAAGAATCTAGGGTTACTGCCTAGTGGATAACCCTGATTATAGGGAAAACCCTAGGGCATGCCAAGTGATCTTTTCTGAAGTGTTGCTCTACCGCCGCCTATCCCTCCATCCGAACCCGTCCAACGCCCGCTAAGCCGCGCCCGACGCGGCTCCCGCGGCGATGCTCTCGGTTTCACGAGACTTGACGGCGCGGCGCTGATACCTGAAAAACTCCCAGATCAGCGCACTCGCATCCGGCCCTTTAGACGAATGAAACGGCACGGCGTCGTCGCCACCGCTCCACGCATGGCCCAAGGCCTGGACCCGGCACAAGCGCACCACGCGCCGGCCGCCACGGACATAGTCGCGCATCACCACGCCCGCTTTGCGCTCCTCGCGCTCCTCGCCGGCTATTCGTTCGCCCGCGGCGTCCACCAGTCCGTTCAGGCGCAAGAACTGGGTTGTCAGTTGCTCCGCGTTGGCGGGCGCGACCACATGATCCGCATCCCCGTGAATAACGATGGCCGGCATGCCAGGATAAGCTGCGACGTCGACCGCTTCGTCAATCAGCCCAACCGGGTCGTGCCGCATGCCCCGCCGCATCACGTCCATCGCCGCGATTCCCGAACGAGCTTCGCCGAACGCCGGCCCGGAATGGAACGCGACGGCCGCAAACCGCTCCGGATAACGCGTGGCGAGCAAGGTTGCCAACCCGGCACCCGCCGACAACCCGGCGAGATAGATTCGCTCGCCGTCGAAGCCATGTTCGGCGACCAGCTCATCGACCAGCGACACCACCGCGCGCGCCTCGGCCCCGCCAGCGGCGTCGCTACTGTCGTACCAATGCCAGCACCGGTGTGCGTGGACATGCTTGGACTGCTCGGGGTAGACCACCGCAAAGCCGTAGCGGTCCGCAAGCAGGTTCATGCGCGTGCCTTCGGCGAATTCGTCGATGGATTGCTTGCAACCGTGCAGCATCACGACGAGCGGCATCGGCGCGGACGCCGCCCCGGCGGGCACGTACAAACCGTATTGCAGATGATTGACGAGACGCCCCGGCGCCACGGGCGCCGAATGAAACGAGCGCGTCCACGACCCGCTCGCCCAGGCGGCCGCCCGTGGACGAACCCGGGATTCGCGGGCACCCGGTCGCGGCGCTTCACGTTTGGCGGGTGAGCGAAGGGTGGTCGCCGGCTTGACCGGCTTGAGCTTGGCGGACAGTTTGCCCGCCGGCCGCACGGGTCGTGCAGCGTTGCGCTTGACGTCGCGCGCGTGTTTAGCCTGGATCGAGATCAGGCGTTTCAGACCGCCCAGCCAGATTTTTGTCAGACTTTTTGCCATTGGATGATGACCTCGCAAAAAGGGACCGCTACTGTTCTGTAGAACTAGAACGGCAAGTCGTTGTGCATTGCACAATAACACCAATCCTGACCCGATGCTGAGCGCATAGTGCAGCTAAAATCGTTAGTAGGCGCCACGCCGGCCCATGCCGGTCAGTCGCCGCCCGCCGTATTGCCAGATCATTTTGCGAGGTGTTTCATACGCAGTCGGGCGCCGCCACGGCATCGGCGCGAAACGCCATAGGCGGTGCCATAGCGTCGCGCCACAAGCTCCGACGGGCACTCCCGTCTATACTGACAGTCATACCCATGAAACACGTACAGCGTGTCTCAATCTTCTGTCGGCCAGATGGATGGCTGGTGCGTTAAACAATCACGGTCCTGATTCTACGCGGCGCCTGTCGCGCTTCTTTCCATGCCTGACTTGCCCTATCACCTTTGGTATTCGATCACCAGCCTCGGCGGCGCCGGTCTGACGCTGCCGCTCGCGATTGCGATCGCGCTTTGGCTGGCGCTCGGCTACTCCTGGCGCATGGCAGCGGGTTGGCTACTGCTGCTGGGAGCGGCGATCGTGGTCGTCACGATCACCAAGCTGGCCTTTCTCGGCTGGGGCGTCGGCGTGAAAGAACTGGATTTCACCGGGCTGAGCGGTCACGCGGTCCTTTCCACGGCGGTCTACCCGGTCGCCCTGTTTCTGATGCTGCTGCCCGCACGGCCCGCGTTTCGCCTCGTGGGCGTGGTGATCGGGCTGGCCGCCGGCATTGCGGTGGGCCTGTCGCGGGTGGTGCTGGATGCGCACTCGCCGTCCGAGGCGATTACCGGCTGCATCGTCGGCGCCGTGACCGCGCTGATGTTCGTGCGCTGGTCGTGGGATGCGGAACCCGGCCGGCTGTCCGCCGTGCCCGTCGCCGTCAGTCTCATGATGCTGACCGTCGGGCTGCACGGCGTCCATCTGCCCACGCAACGCTGGGTCACCCATATCGCCCTTAAGGTCTCCGGCCACGAACGGCCATTCATTCGCGCGCGCTGGAAGGCGGGACACTACAACTCGCCGAACGCCGCGCCGCTGTCGCAGACACAAAATACGCTGGTAGCGCCCACTCTGCCGGACGACCGCGACGCGTAACGCGTAACGCGGCACGACCGCCGGTTGCCCGCACAACCTGACCGGTGATTCACGGATAGGTGCTGAGGCCGCGAGATCGGCCGCCTCCGCTATCCACCACCCGCCCCGCCCGTGATTTTCGGCTTGCGCAATCTGCGCAGCAAACGCTCGCCTTCCTGCGCCGTGTAGCGTTTCGACGCCTCACACCAACCGTGTGCAAAACCCGCCTGGTAAGGCGGCGCATCGACCTGCTCGAGGTAGCGCAAAGCAACGGCTGCATCGTTGCCGTCGCCGAGCACGCTCTGCATGCGCGCGACCGTCTTCGCGCTCTCCTTGCGCGTTTTCTTCGAGGGGATCGACTCGAAGAATTCCAGCGTATAGCGCAGGTACTTCGCCTGGATGCGTTCCTTGTGACGCGCTTGCTCGTCGAGTGTCGTCAGTTTCGGTGCCCTAATCAACCGCTTGTAGTACCTCTGCACGCGCTTTTGCGCATAGGCGCGCAGCGAAGTATCCGCGGCCTTTGCGGGCGGCTCGCGTGAGGGCAATCCGCTCAGCCATTCGAGCCACGCCAGGGCAAGCTGCGCGTAGCGCGCCGAGCCCATGGCGGTCTTTAAGGCCGTGCGGGCTTCAAGACGCCGCGCGTCGGCGCGCTCGCAGATCGCGATCCAGCGCGTGCTGTCAGCGTCTGCAGCCGCCAGCGCGGGCAAGGTCGAATCGACGAACACGTCCCAGTCACGCGCCTCGCCGAGCACGCTGCCCAACCATTTGAGATCCGGTGCGATGCGCGCCGTCCACACTTCGTCCTGCCAGTGCGGGAAGATTCGCAGCGCCGTCCTGAGACGCCGCTGCGCGATACGCATCTGATGGACGAACTCGGTGCTGACGGCGTCGCGCACGCCGGCGTCATTGCCGAACCACTGATCCGCGACGTTACAGCCGATCGTCGTCAATGCGGCCTGGGGCGTCGAAACACCGGCCAGATCAATGGGCGCGGCACGTATGGGCGTCGTGGCTTCGTGTGCGTCGGCGACGGTCGCCTCGACGGAGGAAGCGTCGGCGGCACAACAAGCGCGATCGAGCGCCGTGCGCAAAACCGGGAAGGCAGGCAACGCGGCAACCAACGCATACGCAGCAGCGAACAACGCGGCCAGCGACGCGCCAGGTGCGTCGTCGACGAATGGCGTAGTCAGATGAAGTTCGCGCGACGGTGGTGCATCGCCTTCCGTCGAAGCATGAAAGCGATTGAAGACGATATCGACGACGATCCCATCCGCCACCGGCCAGCGCCAGCTATCGCGCTCACAGACAAACGTCGTGAGCGGCGCGAGATCGCCGGCCTCGGTTAGCACGTGCCGGTGTTTCTCGGGTGCGGCTGCAAATGCCGAGCTGACCGGCGCTTCCGCACCCAGCGGTACCTCGTAGAGGATCTCGCGCACCGTGACACCCGGGGCGTAGTCCATTTGCTGGCACGCCACAACGCGTCGCACGCGCGGCGATGTTTCGAGCGTGACCTGCAAGCCGGCCGCGGCCATCTTCGCAGTCTGTTCGAAGCGGGTGCTCGTTACCTTCGCAGGGGAGCGCGGGAGGACGGCGCCACGCGAACCCTTGCGCGCCACGCGCTCGGCTTGCGGCAAATCGCCAAGCGCCTTGACCAGAGCGGCATCGAGCCGGTTCGCCACGCGGGAGCGATGGCTCCGTTCACGCTGCACGGACCACGCATGCAATGCCGACTGCGGAACATCAAGCACGATTACGAGGACGCGGCCCATGGACTCCCCATCGTCTGAGCAAAGGAGGCCGCGCGCAGAAGGAAAAGGCGATGCCTCCTGTTCATGTTACATGGCCCGCAAGCCAAGCGGCTGTACCCACGTCAAATCCCCTCTGACGAAGAACCCATCCCGCGCAGCCGCTCAGGCAAATGCGATGTACGCGGCCACCAGCAGCATGCACACGCCAAAAACACGACCCTGGATGCGCACCGCGCGCTCCGAAGAGAAGCGGCCCAGGATCACCTTGCCGCCGTAAATCCACGGGAAGTGGCAACCCACGCACACCAGCAGAAAAGCGACCGTAAATTGAACCACCTGCACGGAAGGCGATTTCGACGGATCGAGAAACTGCGAAAACATCACCAGAATCATCGAATGGATCTTCGGGTTGAGTGCCACCGAAACCAGGCCATCGGTAAACGTCAAGCGCGTCATCGTACTTTCGCTCGCGGCCGTGGCCGTGGCGGACGAACGGAAGAAGCTCCATGCGAGGTAAAGCAGATAAGCCGTGCCGGTCCACTTGAGCGCCTCGTGCACCTCCGGGTAACGATGCAAGGCGCGGCCGAGGCCCAACCCATAAAGCAGGCAAAGCGCGAGATTCGAGACTTCAAACCCAGCCCAGAACCGCAACGAACCGCGAATGCCGAAGCGGCCGCCGGAAGCGGCCAGAATCGTATTGCCTGGTCCCGGGCTAATCACCATCGGAATGGCATAGCCAAAAAACAGAATCCACATATCCCATCCAATCAGGCCCATCATCGGCTCCCTCGCATTGAAACGGAGCGGGGCGAACGCCCCACGCCTCTGGTTTCGGATGCCTGATTAGAAGTGACTTTCACGCGGCGGCCAAACGAGTTATCGTCAGGGTCTCGATAAAGCCAGCTAATCGATCTCATGCGCCGCCTCCCCCCGCTCGGCGCGCTCCGCGCCTTCGAGGCCGCCGCGCGCAATCTGAGTTTTACCGTCGCCGCCAACGAGCTATGCGTGACGCAGGCCGCCATCAGCCATCAGATTCGCCAGTTGGAAAGCTGGCTCGGATTCAGCCTGTTCGAGCGTCGCGGCCATGTCCTGACGCTGACCACCAAGGGCCGCAGTTATCTTCCGGAGCTAAGCGAGGCCTTCGATCGCATGTCGGCGGCGACGTTGCGCCTGCGCGAACGCAGCGACGGCCCGCTGCGCATTACCGCGTTGCCGTCGTTTGCATCGCGCTGGCTGGTGCCGCGCCTCGGCAGATTCCGCGCGCTGCACCCGCAGGTGGATGTCAAGCTCGCCAGCTCCGCCGATCTGTGGGATTTTTCAACGGACCGTTTCGATCTCGCCATTCGCTCAGGCCTCGGCCGCTGGCCCGGCCTGAAGGCAGATCTGATCGCCCAGGAAAGCCTGAGCCCGGTCTGCAGTCCCGCCGTCGCAGCAGGACCACCACCGCTTCACACGCCGTCCGATCTGCGTCATGTCGAGTTGCTGCACGACGAACCTGGGAGTGCCTGGCGTCACTGGTGCGAGCACGCCGGCGTCGCGGGGATCGATCTGCAAGCGGGCGGCGCGTCGTTCGACGACGCCAGTCTCGCGCTGCAGGCCGCGGTGGACGGTCAGGGCGTGGTGCTCGGCAGACTCATGCTGGCGGCCGACGATCTCGCCGCGGGCCGCCTCGTCCAGCCATTCGACATCACGCTGCCCAACGACTACAGCTACTGGCTCGTCTATCCGCGCGCCGCCGCCGAACGGCCGGATGTGGCGGCGTTCCGGGGCTGGTTGCTGTCGGAAGCAAGATCGGCCCGGTCAGCGTAGCGCGGCGCGCGGGTCGAAAGACGCGTCAGGCAGGAGGCGCGTATTGCGCGATGCCATTCCCAAACGACCAGTTCTCCTTCGGCACATCCACGAGGTTGACGAACACGTCTTCCGGCCGCACGCCTAGGCTTTCCGCCAGATGCTCCGCGATCCGCTTGTACAGCGCCTTCTTGAGCTCGACGGTGCGCGTATTGTTCGCGGTGATCTGGATCAGCACGAGATCGTCGCTGCGATCAATGTCCAGGTAGTGCTTGCCATAAAAGAAGTTGTCCTGATCGTGTTCGGTGACGACCATGAAGATATCGTCCTCCGGCACGTTGAAAATCTCCACCAGCGAACGCTGGATGCCCTGCGTGAGCGCTTTCCGGTAAGCCGCCGGCTTGCCGGCGCGGACTGCAATTCGGGTGAACGGCATGATGAACACTCCTTTCGAAGAAGATTGAGTACCCAGCTTAGGCCACCTCGTCCATAATGGATAGACATCAATAGCTATTTCATTTATTTTCAATTGAAATGAAAGTACTCGATCTCGATGCGGTACGCGCCTTCGTTCTGGTCGCCGATCTGCACAGTTTTACGCGTGCGGCCGACGCGCTCGACACCACGCAATCCGCCGTCTCCCTGAAGCTCAAACGGCTGGAGGCGCATCTCGGCAAGCAACTGGTGGAACGGACACCGCGGGTGGTGCGGCTCTCCGCAGACGGCACCGCGTTTCTCGGCGCCGCGCGCGACCTGCTGAACGCGCATGAACGGGCGCTCGGCGCGCTGTCGGTGGAGCGGCGCAGGCTCGCGCTGGGTCTGAGCGAGCACGTCGCGAGCACCGACCTGACGGATCTGCTGGCGAAGCTGAACGCTTACGATCCGGGGTTGGTGATCGAATTGCACCTCGGCACCTCGACAGCGCTGCTCGCGCAGTTCGACGAACGACGGCTCGACGCGGTGATCGTCCGCTCCACACCGGACGAGGCGCCGCGTGACGATGCGAGCGTGCTTTTCAGCGAACCGCTCGTCTGGCTGGCCGCGCCGGCATGGCTACCGCGCGTCGGCGAACCGCTGCCGCTCGCGCTGCTGACGGCGCCGTGCAATGTGCGGGCGGTTGCGATCCATGCGTTGGATGAAGCGGGTGTGGCATGGCGCGAGGCGTTTATCGGCGGCGGGGTGGCGACTGTCGGCGCAGCGGCTGCGGCTGGGCTCGCCGTGGCGCCGTTGGCGCGACGGGTAGCGCCGCGCGGGTTGATCGACGTCGGCGCGCGGCTCGGCTTGCCGACATTGCCTGAATCGCGCGTGGCGCTGCATTCGCGGTTGCGCGATCCGCGCTCTTTGGAGACGTTGCGGTTGTTGACGGAGGGGTTGGGGAGCGGGGGCTGAGCCCCGGATTCAATGCAGGATCGGCGGTAGATTGCGGGTCCCGGCGGCGGAGTTCGTCGCGGTGTTCGCGCTCGCCATCTTGACCGCCTTACTCGGCACGCCCTTGCTCCGCACAGTCTTGACCGGCTTACCCGCAGCACTCTTCGCCACAAGCTTGCCATGAGGTTTAACCTGATGCGCGGCGTGCAGCGACGACTTTGTCTTCGGCGCAACCTTCAGCCGCTTGCTCTTGCCCGCCGCCGCCCCTTTGGCCGCCACCTTCGTGCTCGCCGGCGCATGCCCCTTGACCCGCTTCAGCGCGTGTCTGGCCTCAGGCGGATTCCACACCTCCGCGTACTGCGCTGCCTGCGCCGTTACTGCACAACACGCTACTGCCACCACCGCTACCGCCACTGCTCGCACCCACATCACCTGCCGCTCCTGATCGTCGATTACCTGTCTCGCATCTATCCTGCTGGGACGCGATTATACCCAATTTGTCCTTGCAATAATCCACATCTGGACTAATATTGATACAAAGTACAGATAAGGACCAACCTCCATGCCACACGCCGCCCGTGTCTCCCATGACGACCCGCCGCTACGCCGGCCCGTCACGGAACCCTCGCTGACCGAAATGTCGGCGGCGGGCCTGCGTGCGTTCTTCAAGATCGCCGGCGACTGGGATTTGAACACGGAGGAACAGATCGTCCTGCTCGGCTCGCCGGGCCGCTCGACCTTCTTCAAGTGGAAGGCGGAACCGCAAACCGCCCGCCTGGGGCGCGACACGCTCGAGCGGCTTTCGCTGCTGCTCGGCATTTACAAAGCACTGCAGATCTTGTTGCCACAACCGGCCGCCGCCGACGGCTGGGTCAAACGTCCCAATAGCGCGCCGCCGTTCGGCGGGCGCCGCGCGCTCGACCGGATGCTCGCCGGCAATATCAGCGACCTCGTCGCCGTACGCCAGTATCTCGACGCAATGCGAGGCGGCTGGGCGTGACTGAACTGCATTGGCAGGACCGCTGGCGCGTCGCGCCGCTCGACTGGTCGCCCGCGTATCGCGTGATTCCCACGCGTTTTCCGGCGGTGAATCTGTTCGACCGCGTCGCCACTCCCGAAGACTTCGATGCGCTTTACGCGCTCGAAGCGATGACCAACGACCGTCTGCGCACCGAAGTGGGTGAGCTCGAACTGGTGCCACGCGAAGAGCGGCGATTCGGTCCGGGCTACGGACCGATCATGGCCGCGTTGACTCATCTGAATCCGCTCGGCAGCCGCTTCTCGGATGGCAGCTACGGTGTGTTCTACTGCGCCCGTTCGCGCGCCACCGCGATTGCGGAAACGCGCTATCACACGGGTCAATTCCTCGCGGCCACCGCCGAAGCGCCAACGCGTCAACAGATGCGGCTGTACACGGTGATCGCGAGTGGCGAGGTGGTGGATTTGCGCGACGACGCGTCGCTCGATCCCGCGGTCCTCTCGCCGCACGATTATCTTCCGGGGCAAGCGATTGGGCGCGCGGTGCGCGCAGCGGGAGCGCCGGGGATCGCGTATCCGTCCGTGCGAGATCCCGGCGGCGAATGCCTTGCGGCGTTCAGAACCGCGCTGCTGAGGGACTGCCATCACGCGGCGTATCTGGAATACAACTGGAACGGCAGCGCCGTCGATATGGTGTTCGAGCTGAATCAGGTGGGGTAGGTCAAGACACCCCGGTCAAGCCAACGCGCTCAAGGCAACGCCAGCGCCGCGGCGCCTTCCGCGCGCGCCATGTCCACCGTCACGGACCAGCGCTGCGGCTTGCGGGCCTCGACCATGGTCAGCTTGCCGCCCGGCCCGAACGCGCCCGTATCGATGAACACCTGCGCGCCGATCTGCTGGATGCTGCGCATCGGCGTATGCCCGCAGTAAGTCAGCGACAGACTGAGCTGCCGCGTGGGATCGCCGTTGCCCATGGCGAGCTGACGTCCCCATAGCAGTTGCTGCCGCTCGTCGGCGGAAAACTCGCCGGTATCGAGATCGGCATCGGTTCCGAAGAATTCGGCATGCAGCACATTGAAGCGCTCATTGCCGCTGCCGATCACCCGCGCAAGCGGCAAGCCGCTCAGCCGCTGCGCATAATGGCGCAGCTTCTCATCGGACAATTGGGCCGCCCACGTGCCGCCAATGCCGTACCACCACTGCCGGCGCAAGCGCCCTTCCGCCACGGCGCATAGCGTGTCTTCGTGATTGCCGAGGACCGCATAGAACCAGGGCTTGTCGAGCAGGGCCAGCGCCTCTTCGGACTGCGTGCCGCGATCGATCAGATCGCCGACCGAAAACAGCCGGTCGCGCGACGGATCGAAGGCCGCCTCGCGCAGCAAATAGCGCAACGCATCCACGCAACCATGCAGATCGCCCACGACAAAGTCGCGGCCGGTGCGGTTGACGGGATGATGTTCGACAGCGGTGACGAGTGTGGATGCCATGCGACCATGATAGAACGCGAACGCAAAGCGCGTATGCGAGGTTTCTATCTTTTCTCCGACGCTTGACGGCCCCCCCGCCCCGCGTTTTCCGACTCGACGGCGCAATCCGGAAAACCCTGCCGGATTGCGCCGTTCTGGTGCGGCGTCAAGCGGTCATTGTTGCTGAGCCCGCAGCTTGGCCACGGTATCGACGGTCACAATGGCTTGCGGGTTGCCGAACTGTTTGGTCACGTAGTTGGTGATCGCGGCCACCTGATCGTCGGTCAGTTCTGCGCCAAATGCGGGCATCAGCACGTCGGCCTGTTTCGTGGTGCGGCTGACGCCGTGCAGAATCACCATCGCCAGGTTGTTCGGATCGCTCGCGCCGGCCGTCGTGTTGTGGATCAGCGACGGATACGCGCCGGCCGCGCTCGCGCCCACCCCTTGCCCGGTCCAGTTGTGACACGACGCGCAATTGGCGACGAACAGTTGCGCACCGTTCACGGTCGTAATCTCGGTGCCGCGCAGCGCGGTCACGTCGTGAGCGGGCGTGCCCCACTGGTCGCGCGGATGCGTCTCGCCGCCAATCACAGGCGCAACCGAACGCAAGTACGTGATGATCGAGGTCACATCCTCAGAGGTCAGATACTGCGTGCTGTCCTCCACGACCTGAGCCATCGGCCCCGCTGCATTTGCACGGCCCGGCACCGCGCCGGTCGAGAGATAGCCGGCCAGTTCCGCATCGCTCCAGTTGCCCACGCCGCTGTTCTTGTCGGGCGTGATATTGAAGGCGTGCCAGCCGGCCTGGGCGGCGCCGGAGAAGCGGTCGCTGGTTTTCAATCCTTGCAGGATGTTGCGCGGCGTATGGCATTCCTCGCAGTGCGCCAACCCTTCCACCAGATACGCGCCGCGATTCCATTCCGCGCTCTGCTTGGGATCGGGTACGAAGCGGCCCTCGGTGAAATTGAACATGTTCCAGAACACCATCAGCCAGCGCTGGTTGAACGGGAAGCTCATCTGGTTGCGCGGCGGCGCGTAATGGATCGGCGCGAGCGTGTTCAGATACGCGCGGATCGCCAGCACATCCTGGCCGGTGACCTTGGTGTACTCGACATACGGGAATGCCGGATAGAGCCGCTCGCCGCCCTTGCCGATGCCCTGCTGCATCGCCCGCATGAAATCGCTGTCGGTCCACTGGCCGATGCCGGTATCCGGATCCGGCGTGATGTTCGGTGTGTAGATCGTGCCGAACGGCGTGTTGATCGGCAGGCCGCCGGCGAACGGGCGGCCCTTGTCGGCCGTGTGACAGGCCACGCAATCGCCGGCGCGTGCGAGGTATTCGCCGCGCTTCACCAGACCCGGATCGGCCGCGGCCGTCGCCGCCGGCTGTGTGGATTGCGCCGGGTCGTCGGCCAGCGCCTGCGTGATCGGCGATTCGTCGTCATGGCGCGTAGGCGGATCGTAGGCCTCATGCCAGGCGAGGTACAACGCAAACAGCGAGAACGCAGCCGCGAGCGTCGCCATCCGGATGCGGCGGCGGCGTGCGACCTGTGCAAGCGATCCGGCCGGCTGCACGCGAGACGTCTTGTTCGTCATGGTGGCTCTCCGTGGGCTCGGGTCAGATTTCATGCTTCAGCTTGTCGGCCAGCTTCAGCGACAAGGCGGCAATCGTCAGCGTGCAGTTCACCGACGCGGCGGTGGGCATTACGGCGCTGCTCGCGATGAACAGATTCGAATGATCGTGCGTACGGCAATCGGCATCGACGACTGAATCCGCCGGATCGCTGCCCATGATTGTCGTGCCCATGATGTGATTGTTGGGCGCGAAGGTATCGTCGAACGACACTTCGGCGCCGCCGAACAGGCTCGCAATCTGCGCATACAGTTCGTGCGTGTTCGCCGCGCTCTTCTTCACGTAGTCGTTGATCGAGTAGTAAATCTCCGGCTGCGGAATGCCGATCGAATCCTTGTGATCCGCCGACGGCACGATGCGATTCTGCGGTTCGGCCAGATGTTCGTGGAAGCTGTTGATGTTCAGCGTGCGCGCGGCACGGTCGCGAATCTGGCGGTCGAGTTCGGCGCCCGTGACACCCTGTTTGATCAGATCGGCGGTGACGGACATTGTCGGCACGCCATTGGAGAGATGCAGCTTCTTCGCCGCGTAGTCGGAGCGGAACGCGCCGTCGCGGAAGTTCACTACCGAGGTCATTTCCATCGGCCCACGCCCTGGCCACAGCGGCTCGTTGGCGAGGAAGGTCATCCCTGTGCCCGGATGGTCCATCAGATTGCGGCCCACCTGGTCCGAACTGTTGCCGATACCATGCGGGAATTTGTCGGAGGTCGACATCAGCATCAGCTTGGGCGTTTCGATGCCGTTCGCCGCGAGCACGAACAGCTTGCCGGTCACGCGTGTGCTGTTGCCGTTCGGATCCTTGTAGTGAACCGCGGTGATGAGCCCTTTGTTGTCGGCTTCGACGCGGTACACCACCGCTTCGGGAATCAGCTTCGCGCCCGCCTGTTCCGCTTTCTCCGCGTGGACCACGCCGTTATACATGGCGGCGATCGGACAGATCGGCATGCAATTGTTGTTGCCGCAACAGGTTGGGCGGGCATCGTAAGGCCGGCTGTTGCGCGCCACCGGCTCGGGCACCACCTTGAAGCCTTGCGCGTTGAGCACGTCGCTAAAGCGCTGGTCCATGTACGACAACGGCAACTGGCTCATCGGATAAGGCTTCGAACGCGGCGAGCCGAGATCGATCGTGCTGTCGGGACCGGACACGCCAAGCTGCACTTCAGCGGCGAAGTACCACGGCTCGAGTGTTTCATACGGATAGGGCCAGTCGCGGCCCACGCCGTAGAGTTTCTTCAACTGGAAATCGGACGGCAAGAGCCGCCATGCAGCCGCAGCCCAGTGCCAGGTGGTGCCGCCCACCAGTCGCACGTACTGCGAATTGTAGGGATAGTCGCCTTTCTGGATCAGGTAGTTGTTAGCGGGCGCATATTCTGGATGAGGCGCATAGGGCGTCGAAGGATAAGGCGTCGCAAAATCGGACTTGGCCGGTGAATTGCGAAAGTTCTCGACGATCTGCCAGCGCGGAATACGCGGCCCGGCTTCGAGCAGGATCACCGATGCGCCGGCCAGCGCCATCTGATGCGCGACCAGACCGCCCGCCACGCCCGAGCCGACTACGACGATATCGGCGGAATTGGAATTTGCCATTGTTGCCCTCTGCTGGCTTATCGTTGCTTGCTGATTGACGCATGCTGTCGTCGCGGATGACACATGACACGACGCAGGGCACGCTCGAGAGGCATGCCGTGCTTCAAGCGCCGGCGGGCTTTTGCGTCCAGTAGAACGGCACGTCGCGGCAATACGACGGAATCGTCAGCACGTCCTTGACGGGATCGAACATCAGCGCGCTTTCGTAGGCCACCACCTGGACATGCGGCATCTCGCCGACGAGGCCGAGATACCAGCCGCGCATGACGGCGCTAACCGTCTTTGCAAGCGCCGGCTGATCGGCCTGCAAAGCTTGCGTCACCGTATCCGAGGGCACACCGCCGTGGCTTTGCAGCCAGGTGTTGAGAGCGGCGACGTTCTGCGTGAACTGGCTGTCGGAACGGGCCAAAGCATCGTAGACGCGCTTGCTGAGCACCGGGTCGAAGCCGGTGCGAGCGGTGAGATGCTGCGAAAGGGCGAGGAAAGCGTCGAGGCCGCCGCCTGCGGGCGCGTCGGCAAAAGCTGGGGTGAGTCCGAACGGCGTCGCGAAACGCCCGGCGCTGGTGAACGCCAGCGCGGCAGCAGCCGCGCATGCGCCGAGCAGCCAGGTGCGGCGGCCGGCGGAATGGGCATGCGTCACCTCACGGTGCGCAGCGTTCTCATCTTTCTCTTGAACATCTGTCATGGGCGCTCCACAGATGATGAGTCAATGTTCAACCAGCCCACTCGCAAGACAACGGCATGCTGCCGCTGCGGGTTTCCGGTTGTCCGCCCCAAACCTGGTCTGTGCCGCTCAAGCGGTCTCATTCGTCATTGAAAGCCCAACGCAAGGCCGTTGCGAAAGACTATAGCCGTCTCGCGACCATTCGACAATTGGTGCCCAAGGCGCAGGGTAGAATCAACGACGCTCAATTCTGCTTAACAGTGCTGCGCCGGAACAGCGCAGCCTCACCTTGATAGCCCATGCCAACGAATATTTATCCGCAGGTTCTACGCAACCGACCGCGCATGGTCGCCGCGCTTGTCATCGGCATCGTCGTCGCCCTGGCGGTGCCCTCGCACATGCGGCCAATGGTGCGCGTGCTCGCCGCGTGGGACCTCGCGATATGGACGTACCTCGTGCTCATCTGGATTCACATGGCCACCGCCCATGAGGACCAGGTCCTCGAGTTCGCGCAACGCGACGACGAAAACGCCGGCGTCGTGCTGTTCGTGATCTGCCTCGCCACTCTGGCGAGCATTGCGGCCATCGTCCTCGAACTGGCGTCGGCGAAAAACCTTGGCGCCGCGTCGACGCTCGCGCACTATCTGCTCACCGGCCTGACAATGTTCGGTGCCTGGTTCCTGATTCCGACCATCTTCACGCTGCATTACGCACGGCTCTACTACGCCAACCCGGACGAGACCGCGCTGCTGTTCCCCGATAGCAAGCTGAAGCCGAACTATTGGGACTTCCTGTACTTCTCGTTCACGATTGCGGTGGCCTCGCAGACGTCGGACGTCGTGCTCCGCTCGCGCTCGATCCGCCGTGCCGCGCTGGCGCAATCCATCCTCTCGTTCTACTTCAACGTGGCCGTGCTGGGCCTGTGTGTCAATATCGCAGCCGGCCTGCTCGGTTCGTAATGCAAGCAGCGTCCTGCAGCGGCCCGCTGTCAGGACGCTACCGGCAATCCTCGCCCTTCTGTGTAAAACCGCCCTACCGCGCCACGCCTTACACGCCGGCTGAAAGCGAGACGCCCCGGCGGCGTCCCCCGCCCACGCGCCCCTCCCTTCCTTTTTCGCCGCAACCTGTCTCGCTGGCACAACGCTTGCTGAAAGCCTTGTATTTACCTGGTCCAGAACCGCGTGACTGGCGCATGCGCGTGCGTAGTGTTCGTTACTGCCCTGCGGGCAATCGATCTTTGCACTACATTGACCAGTACGCGCGCTGATTTTTCACAGCGCGCGGCCTCCGGCTCTGGAAGCCCCAATGAGCGGTGTGATCGCATTTCGATGCATCCACATCGCGGCAGGACGAATCTGGAAACGACCGATGGAACCTTCACAAAGGTATGCGCCGCGGATCTATTTTCTCCACTCTCTCCTGGTCGGGCCGCTTGATGCATGGCCGGTGCAGTTCGCGCACGCGGCCGCGCTGGGCTTCGACCACGTCCTGATCGGCGCGCTGTTCCAGCCCGGACGGGCTGGGCATGCGCAGATCGTCAGCGATCACCGTCATCTGCACCCCGTGTTCGAGGCGCAGCAAGGCGGGCCCGAAGCGCTGCGCAGCCTCGCCGGCGCCGCGCGTCAACACGGCCTGAGCCTGCTCGCCGACCTCGTAATCGATCGGGTCGCCGCGGATGGCGTGCTGTTCGCCGAACATCCGGACTGGTTCCACCCGTTCGAATCGGAGGAGGCGCGGCTCGATCCGCGCCATGCGCATCGTGAAGACAACGTTGCCTATGTGAACTTCGGCAACGAAGGCAACACGGCTGCGCTGCTCGACTGGTGGACCCGCGAACTGCTCACGCTGGCGGAAGCCGGCGTCAGCGGCTTTCGTTTCGACTCGCCGCACCGCGTGCCGACCGCCTTCTGGCGCCAGCTTGGTGCAGCCGTACGGGCGCAGTACCCCGAGGTGCGCTTTCTCGCGGCGACGCCCGGTCTGGCGCGCGGCGATCTGCTGCCTCTGGAGGAAGCGGGTTTCGACAGCGTGTTTTCTTCCGTGCGCTGGTGGGACTTCCGCGCCAGTTGGCTCACGGACGAGCATGCCGCGCTGAGTCGCATCGGCGCGCCGATCGCCTTCCCGGAAGCGCCCTACGGCAGCCGCCTCGCCGCCGACCTCGACGACGTGCACGACGCCTCGATGCTCGAACGCGCCTACCGCCGCGCGCTCTTCACTGCCGCGGCGACCGGCACCGGCTGGCTAATCCCGATGGGCTTCGAATACGGTATCGCGCAATCGATGTCCTACACCCGTGGGCACGCCGCGCAGTTCGCCGAGCTGTGCAAAGCGCCGCGTTTCGACCTCTCCGAGCCGATCAGGCATGCCAACGCCGTCTTACGCGATTCCCCAGCGCTGCAAAGCGTCGGCGAACTGCGCGCGCTCAGCGGGCCGAGTACCCCTGCCGCCGTACTGTTGCGCGGCGATAACCTCGATCTGCGCGACAGCCAGCAAGCGACGCTGATCGTCATCAACCCGGACCTCGGCATGCCGGTGCGGGTCGATCCCGCGCGCTTTCTCGCCGGCGTGCCGGGCAATTTCACCCGCTTTGTGTCGCTCGACGCCGCGGGGCACGCGACTCCTGCCGCCCTGCCGCCCTTCACGCTGGCGCCGGGTGCCTGCCGCCTGTTCGCCGCGCAGGCCGACACGCCGGTGCGGCTCGCGCCGCCCATCGACAAGGCGGGCAGCAAGCGCAGCGGCCGTAAATCCGTGCTGGAGGCGATTGCCGCGCCGCGCGTGGCGATCGAAAGCGTGACGCCGTCTGTCGACTATGGACGCTTCGTCGTCAAGCGCACGGTCGGCGAGCGGGCCGAGGTGATGGCCGCGATCTTCGCGGAAGGGCACGACAAGATCGCGGCCGCCGTGGTATGGCGCGCCGCCGATGAAACCGCCTGGCACGAAGTCCCGATGCTCCCCGCGCCGCCCGCCGGCCTCGACCTGTGGCATACGCGCATCCCGCTCGAACGGGTGGGCCGGCACGAATTCACCGTGATCGCGTGGCGCGACGACTTCGCCTCGCTGGTCGAGCACGTGCAGAAGAAACTGAAGGCCGGGCAAACCGTCGAGCTCGAAGTGGATGAAGCCAGCCACCTGTTTGCGCTGGTGCTGGCCGAGATGGAAACGGTGGAAGGCGCGGTGACCGAGCCGCTTGAGCATATCGTCAAGGTCTTCGCCAAAGCGGACCTGGACACACGCATCGCGCTGCTGCTCGCACCCACCACCGCCAAGGCGATGGCGGCGGCGCGCCACCGGCCGTTCCTGACGCGCGACCCGGTCATCTACCGGATCGACGCCGAGCGGACCGCCGCGCGCTTCGCGAGCTGGTACGAGATCTTCCCGCGTTCGATGAGCGACGACGAAGCGCGCCACGGCACCTTCGCGGATGTCACGAAGAAACTGCCGCGCATCCGCGACATGGGTTTCGACGTGCTGTACTTCCCGCCGATCCACCCCATCGGCGTCGCCAACCGCAAGGGCCGCAACAACACCTTGAATGCACAGCCGGGCGACGTGGGCAGCCCGTATGCGATCGGTGGCGAGGAAGGCGGCCACACGGCCGTTCATCCGCAACTCGGCACACTCGACGACTTCAAGCAGATGCTCGCCGCCGCGCACGAGCATGGCCTTGAGATCGCGCTCGACTTCGCGATCCAGTGCTCGCCGGATCACCCCTGGCTGAAAGAGCATCCCACCTGGTTCGCGTGGCGTCCGGACGGCACGCTACGCTATGCGGAAAATCCGCCGAAGAAGTACCAGGACATCGTCAACCCGGATTTCTATGCGCACGACGCCAAGCCCGATCTGTGGCTCGCGTTGCGCGACGTGATCCTGTTCTGGATCGAAGCGGGCGTGCATATTTTCCGCGTCGACAATCCGCATACGAAACCGCTGCCGTTCTGGGAATGGATGATCGGCGACGTGCGCGCCCGCCATCCCGACACGATCTTCTTCGCGGAGGCCTTCACGCGGCCACGCATGATGTACCGGCTCGGCAAGATCGGTTTTTCGCAGTCGTACACGTATTTCACGTGGCGCGAGTCGAAGCGCGATTTCACCGAGTATCTGACCGAGCTCACGCAGACCGATGTCCGCGAGTACTACCGGCCGAATTTCTTCGTCAACACGCCGGATATCAACCCGCGGCATCTGCAGTCCCAGGGACGCTCCGGCTTCCTGATTCGCGCCGCCCTTGCAGCGACGCTCTCGGGACTGTGGGGCGTGTATAGCGGTTTCGAGCTGTGCGAGGCCGCCGCGCTGCCGAACAGCGAGGAATATCTCGACTCCGAAAAGTATCAACTGCGTGCGTGGGACTGGAACCGGCCCGGCAATATCGTCGGCGAGATCAGCGCCTTGAACCGGATCCGGCGTGCGAACCCCGCACTGCAATCGCATCTGGGCGTCACGTTTCTGACGGCGCACAATGACCACATCCTGTTCTTCGAGAAAGCCACCGAAGCGCGCGACAACGTGGTCGTCGTCGCCATCAATCTCGATCCGTTCAACGAACAGGGCGCCGACGTGGAGCTTTCCTGGGCCACCTTTGCCCACTGGCATCTGCACGATCAGGCAGCGCTCGAAGTGGTCGACCAGATGACCGGCGCGCGCTTCGAATGGTATGGCCGCTGGCAGCACGTGCGGCTCAATCCCGGTGCGATGCCGTTCGCCATCTGGCGCATCGCACCCGTTGGCGGACTGCCGGCCGAGCCCCCCAGCGCAGACGACGACAGCGGCAGCCATGCAGACGCTGGCTACCAACCCCCGACCGAAGGTGCGTAATGAAACGTGACGATCCGACCGAGAGCACGTCGCAAGCCCACGCCGCAGTGGCCGCCAGCAGCCGCATCGCGAAAGCAAAGCCGGCCCGGCGCGGCAAGGTATCGGCCCTGAGCGACGACCCACTCTGGTACAAAGACGCGATCATCTATCAGGTGCATATCAAGTCGTTCTTCGATGCGAACAACGATGGCGTCGGCGACTTTCCTGGGCTGATTGCCAAGCTCGACTACATCGCCGAACTCGGCGTGAACGCGATCTGGCTGCTGCCGTTCTATCCGTCGCCGCGTCGCGACGACGGCTACGATATCGCCGACTATCGCAACGTCCATCCGGACTACGGACAATTGTCCGACGTGAAGCACTTCATTCAGGAAGCGCACGCACGCGGCATTCGTGTGATTACCGAACTGGTCATCAACCATACGTCAGACCAGCATCCGTGGTTTCAGCGTGCACGGCGCGCGAAGCCCGGCTCGAATCATCGCAACTTTTATGTCTGGTCCGATACGGACGAGAAATACACCGGCACGCGGATCATCTTTATCGACAGCGAGCCTTCGAACTGGACGCACGATCCGGTGGCGGGTGCGTACTACTGGCACCGCTTCTATTCGCACCAGCCCGATCTGAACTTCGACAATCCCGCTGTGCTGAAGGAAGTGCTGCAGGTGATGCGCTTCTGGCTCGACATGGGCATCGACGGTCTGCGGCTGGATGCGGTGCCGTATCTCGTGGAACGCGAGGGCACCAACAACGAGAACCTGCCGGAAACGCATGCGATCCTGAAGAAGATTCGCGCCACCATCGACGCCGAATATCCGAACCGGATGCTGCTCGCCGAAGCGAACCAGTGGCCGGAAGACGTGAAGGAATATTTCGGCGACGAAGACGAATGCCACATGGCGTTCCACTTCCCGCTGATGCCGCGCATCTACATGTCGATCGCGAGCGAAGACCGCTTCCCGATCACCGACATCATGCGGCAGACGCCGGATCTCGCGGAAACGAATCAGTGGGCGATTTTCCTGCGCAATCACGACGAACTGACGCTCGAGATGGTCACGGATTCGGAGCGCGACTATCTGTGGAACACCTACGCGAGCGATCGCCGCGCGCGATTGAACCTTGGCATCCGGCGCCGTCTTGCGCCGTTGATGGAGCGCGACCGCCGGCGCATCGAGCTGATCAACTCGCTGCTGCTGTCGATGCCCGGCACGCCCGTGATCTATTACGGCGACGAACTGGGTATGGGCGACAACATCCACCTCGGCGACCGCGACGGCGTGCGCACGCCGATGCAATGGTCCTCGGACCGCAACGGCGGCTTCTCGCGCGCCGATCCGGAGCAACTGGTCTTGCCGCCGGTGATGGGCTCGCTCTACGGTTTCGATGCGGTCAACGTCGAAGCGCAGAGCCGCGATCCGCACTCGCTGCTGAACTGGACGCGCCGCATGCTCGCCACGCGCCGCGCCAAGCAGACCTTTGGGCGCGGCACGATCCGCTTCCTGAAGCCGGCCAACCGCAAGATTCTGGCGTATCTGCGCGAGTTGCCGGGTGAGCCGACTATTCTGTGCGTCGCGAATCTCTCGCGCGCCCCGCAGGCGGTCGAACTCGATCTGTCCGAATTCGCAGGCTCGGTGCCGATCGAAATGACCGCGGACTCCGTGTTCCCCGCAATCGGTCAGCTCACCTATCTGCTGACGTTTCCGCCCTACGGCTTTCTGTGGTTCCTCATCTGCCCGGGCAATCAGCGTCCCACCTGGGCGCAGGCCCACTCGGAGCCGCTGCCCGAGTTCGTGACGATTGTGATCCGCGAAGGTCAGGCTGGCCCGACGCCAGAAAACGTCCGCCTGCTCGAATCCGAAGTGTTGCCTTCGTGGTTGAGCCGGCGCCGCTGGTTTGCGTCCAAAGACCAGCCCTTGCACGCGGTGCGCCTGGCGGCCCTCACGACGATCCCGAACGGCGGCTTCGCCTTCACCGAGATCGAAGCGGACGTCGGCGACCACACCGAGCGCTATGTGCTGCCCATCGCCATCACGTGGGGCGGCGAGACCACCACGCCGTTGTTCATGCAACTGGCGCTGGCGCGCGTGCGCCGCGGCCGCAACGTCGGGCATCTGACCGACGCCTTCGCCCTGCCTATCTTCGCGCATAACGTCCTGCGCAAGCTGCGCGAACGTGCGGTCGTGCCAACGGTGCAAAAGAGCGAGATCTGCTTCATTCCCACCGACCGGCTTGCCGAGATCGACCTCGGCGACCGCCCCGAAATTCGCTGGCTCGCCGCTGAGCAGAGCAACAGTTCGCTGATCATCGCGGATGCGATCGTGCTCAAGCTGGTGCGGCGGCTCGTGAGCGGCGTCCATCCCGAAGCCGAAATCAGCCGCTATCTGACGAAGATCGGTTACGCCAACACGGCGCCGCTCTATGGCGAAGTGGTGCGTATCGATCCGGCCGGCGTGCCGCACACGCTGTGCATCCTGCAAGGCTTCATCGACAACCAGGGCGACGCGTGGAACTGGGCGCTCGATTACCTGCGCCGCACAATCGACGACCTCGCACTCGCGGTCGATGCCGACGACGCCGCGCCCGATCGCGAGAAGGAAGCGCAGGCCATCGAAGGCTATCAGAGCATGGCGGCCACGATCGGCAAGCGCCTCGGCGAGCTGCATGTCGCGCTCGCCTCGCCTTCCGACGATCCGGCCTTCGCGCCCGAAACCGCCACGCCCGAGCAGGTGCAGGCGTGGATCGACGGCACGCTGGCCTTGCTCACGTCCGCGCTCGATCTGCTGGCACAACGTGTCGATCAATTGACCGACGACACGCACGACCTGGCCCGCAGTCTGCTCGAGCGGCGCGCCGCATTGACCGAAGCCGTTGCGAAGCTGGTGACCGCCGACGCGGGCGCACTGCGCACGCGCATTCACGGCGACTTCCATCTGGGGCAAGTGCTGGTCGCACAAGGTGACGCGTATCTGATCGACTTCGAGGGCGAACCGGCGCGCTCGCTCGAAGAACGTCGCCAGAAGTCGAGCCCGATGCGCGACGTCGCCGGTTTGCTGCGCTCCTACTCGTATGCCAGCGCCGCAGCGCAATCCACCACGGAAAGCGCGCCGCAGCAGACCGCCGATCGCAAGCGCGCGCTGTTCGACCGCTTCCGCGGCTATGCGGCCGAGAGCTTCCTCGAGGCCTACCGCGCAGCCATCGTCGCGGTGGATCAACCGCTCGTCGCGCCGGCTTCGGAGCAGGCGCTGCTCGATCTGTTCCTGATCGAAAAAGCCGCCTACGAGATCCGCTACGAAGCGGCCAATCGTCCGACGTGGCTCGGCTTGCCGGTGCGCGGTCTCGCCGCGCTCGCGAGCCGGCTGCTCGGCGACACAGGCACTCCCCACGATCCATCGGCGTCCGGCTCGACCGGCGCCACACCGCCTAACCCGGCTGAGGGCGATTATGAGTGAGTACGATCCGACCGCCGGCCTGCAACCGCTCGATCTCGATGCGCTGGTCGAGGCACGCCACCCCGATCCGTTTTCGCAACTGGGCATGCATGAGACCGACGCGGGACCGGTGGTGCGCGCACTGCTGCCGAATGCCGCGCACGTCACGGTGATTGCGCGCGCCGATGGCAAGACGCTCGGCGAATTGCAACAGGTCCATCCCAACGGACTGTTCATCGGCCGTGTCAGCGCTGCCGTGCCGTACCGGCTGCGCATCGACTGGCATGGCCCTCTTCAGGAAATCGAGGACACCTATTCGTTCGGTCCCGTGCTGGGCGATGAACCACTGCATCGGCTCGCGCACGGCGACCCGTACGCGGTACTCGAATGCCTCGGCTCGCGTCCTATGGAAATCGACGGCGTGCCCGGCGTGCGCTTCGCCGTATGGGCGCCGAATGCACGGCGCGTCTCGGTGGTCGGCGACTTCAATTCGTGGGACGGCCGCCGCCATCCGATGCGGCTACGTCATCAGGCTGGCGTGTGGGAACTGTTCGTGCCGCGCGTCGGCCCAGGCACACGCTACAAATACGAACTGCTGGCTCGCGACGGTCATCCGTTGCCGCTGAAGGCCGACCCCTGCGCCATGCAAACCGAACGGCCGCCGGCGACGGCGTCGGTCGTCGCGCATGTCGACGAGATCGAACAGTTTCCATGGACCGACGATGCCTGGATCCACTCGCGCGGCGCCAACCAAACGCCGCGCTCGCCCATCTCCATCTACGAAGTGCACGCCGAATCCTGGCTGCGCATCGCGGAAGAAGGTCAGCGCAGTCTCGACTGGTCCGAACTGGCCGACCGTTTGATCCCCTACGTGCAGGGCATGGGCTTTACACACGTCGAATTCATGCCGATCGCCGAGCATCCGTTCGGCGGCTCGTGGGGTTATCAGCCGCTGGGGCAATTCGCGCCGTCGGCGCGCTTCGGCAAACCCGAGCAGTTCGCGCAGTTCGTCAATCGGGCCCACGAAGCCGGGCTCGGCGTGATTCTCGACTGGGTGCCGGCACACTTCCCGAACGACGCGCACGGTCTGATCGACTTCGACGGCACGCCGCTCTATGAGCATGCCGATCCGCGCGAAGGCTATCACCAGGATTGGAACACGATGATCTACAACCTCGGCCGCAACGAGGTGAGCGCGTTCCTGGTCGCCTCGGGGCTGGCCTGGCTCAAGCGCTATCACGTGGATGGCCTGCGGGTGGATGCAGTGGCTTCGATGCTGTATCGCGACTATTCGCGCGCGGCGGGCGAATGGGTGCCGAACATCTACGGCGGGCGCGAGAATCTCGAATCGATTGCGTTTCTCAAGCGGCTCAATCATGAAGTCGGCTACGTGCCGGGCGTGCCAGGCGCAATCACCATTGCGGAAGAATCGACGGCGTGGCCCGGCGTCACGGCGCGCGTCGAAGACGGCGGGCTCGGCTTCGAGTTCAAGTGGAACATGGGCTGGATGCACGACACGCTGCACTACCTGCAAGAAGATCCGGTGTACCGGCGCTACCATCATCACAACATGACGTTCGGCATGGTGTACGCCTATTCGGAGTGCTTCGTGTTGCCGCTCTCGCACGACGAGGTGGTGCACGGCAAAGGCTCGCTGCTCGGCAAGATGCCGGGCGACCGCTGGCAACGCTTCGCGAACCTGCGCGCGTATTTCGGTTTCATGTGGACGCATCCCGGCAAGAAGCTGCTCTTCATGGGCGGCGAGTTCGGGCAGATGGCCGAATTCGATCACGACGGTTCGCCACACTGGCATCTGCTCGACGATCCACTCCACCACGGCGCGCAAAAACTGGTGCGCGACCTCAACCTGCTCTATTGCGACGAACCGGCGCTGTACACGCTCGACTGCGAACCCGGCGGCTTCGAATGGCTGATCGGCGACGATAGCGAGAACAGCGTATTCGCTTTCCGGCGCGTCGACGGCGCGGGCCGCGAACTGGTGATCGTCTGCAACTTCACACCGGTGCCGCGCCTCGGCTATCGCCTCGGCATGCCGCTCGCCGGACGCTGGAGCGAGATTCTCAACACCGACGCCAGCGTGTACGGCGGCTCGAACGTCGGTAACGCCGGCCTGATCTACACCGAGGACATCGCGAGTCACGGCAAGCCGCAATCGGCCTCGCTGATCCTGCCGCCGCTCGCGACGATCGTGCTGCGCGCCGACACGTGAGACGCCGCCGACGAATCGCTTAAAGGAATGCCCCGCGAAGAAGCGAACCATCAGAACAAGGACGGGAACCATGTCGCATGTATTGCCCGACCGGCTGTCGCCGGGCTCGCCCTATCCACTCGGGGCGAGCTGGGACGGACTCGGCGTCAACTTTGCGGTTTTCTCGGCCAATGCCCAGCGGATCGAGTTGTGCCTGTTCGATCCCACCGGTCGCAAGGAGATGAAGCGCTTCACGCTGCCCGAATGCACCGACGAGATCTGGCACGGCTACCTGCCTAACGCGCATCCCGGTACGGCCTATGGGTTTCGCGCGCATGGCCCTTACCAGCCGCAGAACGGGCATCGCTTCAACCCGCACAAGCTGTTGCTCGACCCGTACGCGCGCAAGCTCGTCGGACAGTTTCGCTGGTCGGATGCGCTCTTCAGTTACCGTGTGCATTCGAACCGGCTCGACCTGTCCATCGACCGGCGCGATTCGGCGCCGGCCATGCCGAAGTGCGTCGTGATCGACGAGGCCTTCGACTGGTCGCACGACACGCGGCCTAACGTGCCCTGGGGCGAAACGGTTCTCTACGAAGCCCACGTCCGCGGCGCGTCGATGCTGCGCCCCAATCTGCGCGCGCATGAACGTGGCACGTTTGCCGCGCTATCGTCGCCGGAGTTTATCGAGCATCTGCAAAAGCTCGGCGTCACCGCGGTCGAACTGTTACCGGTGCATGCGTTTCTGAACGACCGCTTCCTCGTGGAGCGCGGTCTGCGCAACTACTGGGGCTACAACACCGCGGCTTTCTTTGCGCCGGAGCCGTCGTATCTGAGCACGCATCGGCTCGACGAAATGCGCATCGCGGTTCGGCAACTGCATGCGGCAGGGATCGAAGTGATTCTCGACGTGGTCTACAACCACACATGCGAAGGCGGCGAAATGGGTCCGACCGTATCGTGGCGCGGCCTCGACAACGCGAGCTACTACCGTCTCGTGCCCGGCGACGAACGTCACCATATCAACGACACCGGCTGCGGCAACACGCTGAACCTGCCGCATCCACGCGTGCTGCAGATGGTGATGGATTCGCTGCGCTACTGGTCGACGGCGTTCAACATCGACGGTTTCCGTTTCGATCTCGGCGTGACGCTCGGCCGTGAACATAACGGCTTCGATCCCGGCTCCGGCTTTTTCGACGCCTTGCGCCAGGACCCGATCCTGTCGCAACGCAAGCTGATTTCCGAGCCTTGGGACATCGGCCCGGGTGGCTATCAGCTCGGCAATCATCCGCCCGGCTTCGCGGAGTGGAACGACCGCTTTCGCGATACCGTACGGCGCTTCTGGCGTGGCGACGCTGGCCTGCGGCCCGATCTTGCGGCGCGCCTCACCGGCTCCGCGGATCTGTTTAACCGCCGCTTCAGGAAACCGTGGGCCTCGGTGAATTTCGTCGCGTCGCACGACGGCTTCACGCTTGCCGACATCGTCGCGTACGAGCAAAAGCATAACGAAGCCAACGGCGAAAATAACAACGACGGCCACAACGAGAACTGCAGTTCGAACTGGGGTGTCGAAGGATCGAGCGACGATCCCGCGATTCTCGAAACCCGTGCACGGGTGGCCCGCTCGCTGATGGCGACGCTGTTCATGGCGCTCGGCACGCCAATGATGCTGGCCGGCGACGAATCCTGCCGCACCCAGCACGGCAATAACAATGCGTACTGCCAGGACAACGAACTATCATGGATCGATTGGGAACACGCCGGGTCCGAAGAAGGTCGCAGAATGACCGGGTTCGTCTCGCGCGTGATTGCCTTGCGCAAGCAGCATCCGCTGCTGCGCGAGACGCGCTTCCTGTTCGGCGACCGTGAGGTGTTGCCCGGCCTGTACGACATCGGCTGGTTCGACGAACGCGGCTTTCCCTTGACCATCGAGGCCTGGCAGGACCCGGAAGGACGCGCGCTGACGCTGCGCCGCGCAGGTCCAGGACTCGACGGTGAAACGGAAGTATTGTTGATGATGCTGAACGCGTCCGGCGGCATGTTGCGTTTCGCGCCGCCCGCGCCGCATCTGGAATGGCACGTGCTGCTGGATACCGCAGACCCCGACGCGCCGCCTCGTCCGTTGGCGGCATCGGAAGTGGAAGTGGCCGGTCACGGTCTCGTCATGCTGGCCGCGCGGCCGGTGGGCGACGCAGACTGGCAGGCCGGCTGGCAAGCCGGGCCGCAGCACGGCCCGCGGCTCCTGACCGCGTTGCCGCCGGACCCGGGCACAGTCCTGCCCACCGACGGCGAATCGCACACGTAGGGTTGCCGGAACACAAGGCGGCGGAGCAAAACCGAATGGTGATGAATCATGTCCGAAAGTCCGATTGATCCTCATGCGCGTCATCATGCGCATTGCCTGCCGTTCGGCGCGCAGTTGCTAGGTGCGGCGAGCGCGAGACCGCGCACGCGCTTTCGTTTTTGGGCGCCGTCGTGCCAGTCGGTGCAGGTGGAGATCGAAGGGCCGGCTGCGCCCGTCAAGCTCGAGATGACGCCGACCGGCAACGGCTGGTTCGAAGCCGAAGCCGATTGCGGCGCAGGCACGCTGTATCGCTACCGGCTCGACGGCGAACTGGCGGTGCCCGATCCCGCTTCGCGGTTTCAGCCGCAGGATGTACACGGCCCGAGCGAAGTGATCGATCCACGCGCCTATACGTGGCAACACGCGCACTGGCATGGCCGGCCCTGGGAAGAAACTGTGTTGTACGAATTGCATGTGGGCACGCTGGGCGGCTATGCGGGTGTCATGCAGCGTCTGCCCGCGCTCGCCGAACTGGGGGTGACCGCCATCGAACTGATGCCGTTGAACGATTTTCCCGGCCAGCGCAATTGGGGCTACGACGGCGTACTGCCGTATGCACCCGACTCATCCTATGGCCGCCCGGACGAACTGAAAGCACTGATCGATGCGGCCCACGGTCTCGGTCTGAACGTGTTCCTCGACGTGGTCTATAACCACTTCGGCCCGGACGGCAATTATCTGCATCGGTATGCGAAGCCGTTCTTTCGCGAAGGCACGCATACGCCTTGGGGTCCGGCCATCGACTTCGAGCGCACCGAGGTCCGCGATTTCTTCTGCGACAACGCGCTCTACTGGATCAACGAATATCGCTTCGACGGCCTGCGCTTCGATGCCGTGCATGCCATCGACAATCACGAATGGTTGCGCGAACTCTCGGACCATATTCGCGCCAAGGTGCGGCACGGGCGTCATGTGCATCTGGTCCTCGAAAACGAGCACAACACCGCCAACCTGCTCGAAACGCATTTCGACGCGCAGTGGAACGACGACGCGCACAACACCCTGCACGTGCTGCTGACCGGCGAGACGGAAGGCTACTATCACGCGTTCGCGGATGAGCCGATCCGCAAGCTGGCGCGGGTGCTCAGCGAAGGCTTTGTGTATCAGGGCGAGCCTTCGCCGATCCACGACGGTAAGCCGCGCGGCGAACCGAGCGGGCATGTGCCGCCCACCTCGTTCGTGATGTTTCTGCAGAACCACGATCAGATCGGCAATCGCGCATTCGGCGAGCGGCTGCGCAAGCTGTGCTCGCCGGATGCGCTGCGGGCTGCCACAGGCCTGTTGCTGCTCTCGCCGCAGATTCCGCTACTGTTTATGGATGAAGAGTTCGGTTCCGATCAGCCGTTCCTGTTTTTCACCGACTACACCGGCGATCTCGCGGATGCGGTCCGCGAAGGACGCCGCCGCGAATTCGCGCGCTTCGCGTCCTTCAGCGACGAAAAGCGCCGCGCGCAGATTCCTGATCCGAATCATCCGCAGACCTTCGCCGCGTCGTCGCCGCCAACGGATGCCGCCGCGCAACCCGACGCACACGAACGGCTCGACTGGATGCACTTCTACAAATCCGCGCTGACGGTGCGAGCGAAGCTGATTACGCCGCGCCTCGCGCATGCGAAGGCATTGGGGGCAAGCGTGCTAGCCGCGCAGAACGGAAGCGACGCCAACGCGCTCATCGCACGCTGGCAGCTCGACGATGGGGAAACGCTTGCCATCGCGCTGAACCTCGGCGACGCTGCCGTGCCGTTTGCGCAAACGGAGACGTTGATGCCCAAAGGCAAGATCGTCTTCGAAACCCCGCCGCGCGTGCGGGACCATCTCGCCGGGCAGCAATTGCCGCCCTACGCCTTCATCGCGTGGTTGACTGGCGACGTCAGCGAGTATGCAAACACGCACGACGCGCGCAAGGTCATCGAACGGGAGTGGCACGCATGAACGCCACCCGACGCTCCGAGTCCATCAATAGCCTGGCCGCTCGCGCCGGTTTCGAAGTCGAATGGCAAGACGCGCATCACCTCATCCAGCAGGTTCCCGAAAGCACGCTCAGCGTGCTGCTCGAACGCATGGGACTGCCGTGCGGCAGCGCGGCCCAGATCCGCCAGAGCGCCGCCGCGCTCGAAGCGGAACTGTCCGGCCGCAAGCTGCCGCCGCTGATGACCGCCGAATGCGAGCGCGGCATCGCGCTGCCGGCGGCGGCGATCAGATCGGGCAGCCACTATAGGATCGAACTGGAAAGCGGTTCGCAGATCGACGGTCGCTTCACTGCGCCGAAAGGTGAAGCAGCGTTGCTGTCGCCTATCGACGAACCCGGTTATCACACGCTATTTATCAATGACCACCGCATCACGCTCGCGGTGGCGCCCTCGCGCTGCTATACCGCCGCCGATGCGTGGCGGGCCATGCAGAACACGCCCGTGCCGCCGTTGTGGGGCATCGCTGCGCAACTCTATGGCTTGCGCCGCACGGGCGACGGCGGCATTGGCGACTACTCGGCGCTCGCGCAACTCGCTGTGGAAAGCGCGAAGCGCGGCGCGCATGCGCTCGCCGTCAGCCCGACCCATGCGATGTTCAGCGCCGAGCCGGAACGCTTTAGTCCGTATTCGCCGTCGTCGCGCTTGTGGCTCAATGTCACGCATATCGATCCGGCCGCCGTGTTCGGTGCGGAGGCGGCACGCGCCGCCATCGACGCTCATCAGGGCGCCGAAACATGGTCGCAGCTTGAACGTCTGACGCTGATCGACTGGCCGCAGGCTGTGCGGCTCAAGCTCAAGGTCCTGCGCACGCTCTTCGAGCAGTTCTGCATCCACGACCGCGCTCAGGACGCGCCCCGTGCGCTCGAATTCAACGCGTTCTGCGTGCAAGGCGGCCGCTCGCTTGAGGATCACGCGCGTTTCGAAGCATTGCAGGCGGTTCAGCTTGCCCAGGCGGAGCCGAGCGGCCACTGGCGCACCTGGCCCGAGGCGTTGCGCGATCCGCGTAGTGCGGAGGTCGAAGCGTTTGCGAACGCGCATCGGCACGAGGTCGAATTTCATCTGTTCCTGCAATGGCTCGCGGCCAAGGGACTCTCGCATGCCCAGCACGCGGCCCGCGATGCCGGCATGGCGGTGGGCTTGATCGCGGACCTCGCCGTCGGTTGCGATAGCGCCGGCAGTCACGCGTGGTCGTATCGCGACGACATGCTGCAAGGCGTGTCGGTCGGCGCGCCGCCGGATCTGTTCAATCAGGCCGGCCAGGCGTGGGGACTCACGACGTTCTCGCCGCGCGCCATGCGCAACCAGGGCTTCGTGGCCTTTATCGACATGCTGCGCGCCGCGTTTGCGCACGCCGGCGGCATCCGCATCGATCACATCCTCGGCCTGCGGCGCCTGTGGCTCGTACCCGAAGGCGAAAGCGCGCGCAATGGCGCCTATCTGCGCTACCCGCTCGAAGACATGCTGCGGCTGATTGCGCTCGAATCGTGGCGACACCGCTCGATTGTGATCGGCGAGGATCTTGGCACGGTGCCGCCCGGCTTCCGGGAACGGCTCGACGAACACGGCATTGCCGGTATTCGCGTGTTGTGGTTCGAAAACGGCGCGTCGGGCAAGGACTTCAAGATGCCGCGGGACTGGGACCGCAACGCAGTGGCGACCACCACCACGCACGATCTGCCCACCGTCACCGGATGGTGGCGCGGAGCGGATATCGTGTGGCGCAATCAGATTGGACAGACCCTGCCGCGTGCCGACGGACGCGATCCCGTCGAAGTGGCGCTGGCCGAGCGCGCGAACGAACGCTCGGCGTTATGGGACGCGTTCCAGTGGGCCGGCGTCGCCGCACATGGCGTGCCGCCGCCGCCGATCGACAGCGCGCCGGTAGATGAGGCGCTCGCCTTCGTCGCCGCCACGCCCTCGCCGCTCGTCACGTATCCGCTCGAGGATCTCCTCGCGCTAGAAGACCAGCCGAATCTGCCGGGCTCGATCGACGAGCATCCGAACTGGCGGCGGCGCCTCGCACTGCCGATCGACGAACTGTTCGCCGAGCCCGCGTTCAGCGACCGCCTGCTCGCGGTCGAGCGCGCGCGCAGCGTCGGCGCCACTGCTGCTTCTGCATCCACTACCGCTTCTTCGGGGCCCGACACACCATGACCGTCCCGCGTTCTACCCTCAGGCTGCAGTTCCACAAGGGCTTCACGTTCGACGACGCCCTCGCGCACGTCGAGTACTTTGCTGCGCTCGGCGTGAGCCATCTGTACGCATCGCCGGTGACGACGGCCGAGCCGGGTTCGATGCACGGCTACGACACCGTCGACTACAGCCGGATCAGCGCGGAATGCGGCGGCGAAGCGGGACTCAAGCGGCTGGTCGAGAAACTGCACGAACGCGGCATGGGGCTGATTATCGACGTGGTGCCGAATCACATGGGCGTCGGCGGGTCGAGCAACGCGTGGTGGCTCGATATCCTCGAATGGGGACGCCATAGCGCATATGCACGGCACTTCGACATCGACTGGCATTCGCCCGATCCTGCCCTGCGCGGCAAAGTGCTGATGCCGTGCCTGGGCGCATCGTATGGAGACGAACTCGCCGCCGGCCGGATCGAACTGCGCTTCGCTGCGCAGACGGGGCACTTCTATGCGGCCTACGGACCGCACGTCGGCCCGGTGTGCCCGATCGATTACGCGGCGATCCTGCAAAGCGCCGAGCGCGCGGATCTCAGTGCGCTCGCCGAACGCTTCCAGGGACTCACCACGCAACCGGCCGACCAGCCACGCGCCGCCGAAGGGCGCGAGTTGTTGCGCGAGTTCGTGGCGCAGAACGGCAGGTCGGCCGTCGACGCCGCGCTAGCCAACTATGCGCCCGGCGAATCCGTGACGCGCGACCGTTTGCATCGGCTGCTCGAGCGCCAGCATTTCAGGCTCGCGTGGTGGCGCACGGCGTCGGACGAAGTGAACTGGCGGCGCTTCTTCGACATCAGCACGCTGGCCGGCATCCGCGTCGAACGGCCCGAGGTGTTCGACGCCGTGCACGCGTTGCCGTTTCGCCTCTATACGGAAGGCCTGATCGACGGCGTGCGGATCGACCATGTGGACGGTCTCGCCGAACCACGCGAATATTGCCAGCGGCTGCGGCAACGCCTAAACGAGCTGCGCGACGGCGAGCCGTATATCGTGGTCGAAAAGATCCTCGCGCGCGGCGAGCCGTTGCGCGAGGACTGGCCGGTCCACGGCACCACCGGCTACGACTTCATGAACGATGTCGATGCGCTGCTGCACGATCCGGCGGGCGCCGAACCGCTCGCCGCGACGTGGGCCGAGCTGACCGGACGCAGCGCGCGCTTCGCCGATGAAGCGCTGGCCGCGCGGCGCAAGATTCTCGCGGAAAATCTCTCTGCGGAACTGGACCGCGCGGCGCGCGCCTTGCATCGGATTGCCCGCGATTCGATCACCACACGCGACTTCACCTTCACCGCGCTGCACCGCGTGCTGACCGAACTCGTCGTGCACTTTCCGGTGTATCGCATCTATCCGCAAAACGGCGTACGCACAGAGGCCGACAACGTCTATTTCAATCAGGCGCTAGCCGGCGCGAAGCAAGCGCTCTCGCCTGCCGATTACGCCGTGCTGGACCAGGTCGATGCCTGGCTGGGTAGCGGCACAGCCGAGGACGCCGCACTGGTTCGCCTGGGTTCGGCCGCCAACGCGCAGGCAGGCGCGAATGGTCAGCCGTTCAATCACGCGGGATCGTCTCGCCGCACGGCGCAGACGCTGTTTTCGCAATTGACCGCACCGGTGGCGGCGAAAGCGGTCGAGGACACAGCCTGCTATCGCTACGGCCGCCTGTTGTCGCGCAACGAGGTGGGTTCCGACCCAGGCGAATTCGCACTGTCGGTCGAGCAGTTTCACGCCACCAATCTCGAACGCGCACGCCGTTTTCCGCATGCGATGCTGGCGACCGCCACGCACGATCACAAGCGCGGTGAAGACGTGCGCGCACGGCTTGCCGTACTCAGCGAGATCGCGCATGACTGGAGCGCGACGCTGCGCGCATGGTCGACGCTGAACGCACCGCAGCGCCGCGCGCTCGACGGCAGTCTGGCCGCACTCGATCACGACTGGGCGCCGGGCCCGGCAGCAGAGGCAATGCTGTATCAAACCCTGGTGGGCTGCTGGCCGCCCGAGCTCGCACCCGATGACGACGCCGGCGTCAAGGCACTCGCCGAACGGGTCGCGCAATGGCAGTTGAAGGCGCTGCGCGAAGCGAAGCTGCGCACGTCCTGGCTCGCACCCGACGAGACCTATGAGAAGGCCTGCCGCGACTTCCTGTTCGATATCCTCGCGCCGCAGCGGCGCGACGGTTTCCTGCACGCGCTATCCGCACTGGTCGCCCGGATCGGCCAGGCCGGCGCCATCAACAGCTTGCAGCAGACCGTGCTGCGACTCACGTCGCCGGGCGTCCCGGACCTGTACCAAGGCACCGAGTTGTGGGACTTCACTCTGGTGGATCCAGACAACCGGCGTCCGGTGGATTTTGCGCAGCGTGCGGCATGGCTGGTCGAAACGCCGCCGTCGGACTTGCTGTCCGAGTGGCGCAATGGACGCGTGAAGCTGGCCGTCGTGCAGCGCTTGCTGGCGCTGCGCGCGCACTTGCCAGCGCTGCTGAGCGAGGGCACGTATTTGCCGCTGACCGTCAAGGGCAAGCATGCGGCACAGGTGGTCGCGTTCGCGCGCAGACACGCCAACGCGTGGGCCGTAATCATCGTGACGCATCTGGCGGCTGGACTGCTCGACGAGGGCAGCGACTTGCCGCTCGTCAATGCCGCGCAGTGGGAAGACACGGCGGTCGAGATGCCCGCCGAGCTGACCTCGCGCGCGCTGTTCGACTGGATGAGCACCGCCGCCCCCAAGGTCGAGGATGACGGTTCGCTCTTCCTGCGCGATGCGCTCGCGACGATGCCGGTGGCCGTGCTGGTGGAAGACGGCGTGCCGCGCGCTTGAGGCGCCGCGGCACCCGTTATCCCGAGATCAGGAAGCAGCGGCGCGCCGCTCGGTTGCACGCCGCGCCGCATCGGCCATTTGCTCGGCCACCCGCCGCGTGTCCCAGTACACCTGCCCTTGATACATGCGCTCGCCGCGGACATTGAAGCGGTCGACGCCCTGCCATGACAGCGCCTCGCCGCCCACACTCGCCGACGCGCGCCATTCGATCAATACGGCATCGCCCGTCGGCGCCCACTGCAGCACCTCCACTTTCAGATCCGGCAATTGATTCAGCACTTGCCTGAAGTGCTCGACGACGCCTTCCCGATCCGCCGGCACGGTCATGGGTGGAATCAGATTGCGCGTGTCCGGATGCATCAGGTCGCGCAGATCGTCTGCGACCGGATGACGCCAGTGCTCGGCGAAACGGTTGACCACAGCGCGGGCACTCTGCCATTGCGCGTCCGAAGGCGGGACGTACTTCACGTCGGTATTCGTTGAACCAGTCATTGCAAATCTCCCGAAAGAGCGTCGGCTAACGACGCAGGTTTCATCCTTCACGACGACATACGTCATGAATTTCACATTCACTGTGTATGTATACTACGATGCGAAGGTGAAAAGTCAAGCGCTGGATAGAAGCCCTATGGAAAACGTCGGTCCGTTCAAAACACGTCGCGAGGAATACGCCGACGCCACGCGCGAAGCGCTGGTCGTCGCGGCTGGGGAATTGTTCACGTCGGAGGGGTATCAGCAGGTCGGCATCGAGGCGATTGCCCGCAAGGCGCGCGTGACGCGCGGCGCCTTCTATCATCACTTCAGCGACAAGGCGGCGCTATTCGATGCCCTCGTGGTGTCGCTACAGACTGCGGCTGCGGCTCGCGTGCGAGGCGTCGCCGGGGGCGCGCCGAAGGCGCAGCGCATCCGCGCCGGCATTCGCGAGTTCCTGGAGGTCTGCTCCGAGCCGGCCTACCGTCACCTCGTGATCGAGGCCGCGCCTGCCGTGCTCGGCGCCGCACGCTGCCGGGAGATCGAGGACGCACATATTTACGGGCTCCTGATTGCGGGACTGTCGGGCGCTGGTCCGCAAGGCGAACCGGCCATCGCGAATCCCTACCTTGCGGCGCGGATGATCGGCCGCATGGTGTGCGAAGCGGCGCTGCTGCTTGACGATGCGGATGATCCGGCGGCGCTTAAGGCCGAGGCGCTGGCTATCGTCGAGCAGACCTTGACGACGCTGACCACGGGCAAGCGCCGCACGGTCCGTGCCGCGACGGGGCGGACACGCGCGGCGTCCCGATGAAGTGAGTCTGTCGCGTGCAAACGCGCGGAGTCCGGGAAGGACACGCCTGCTTCATCGGAAGGTACTACGCTTTGCAAAATCCAGGTTGTCACTGAAACCACGGGAACGCCCATGCCTCTTGACTGGTTGAGTATCCGAACAGGCGACGCCGACTCACTGCACGGCACGATAGTCGAACTATGCGGCTGGATCGTTCCGCTCGATCCCGTCGCCGACGAAGCCGATTACTTTGTGCTCGCAGCGGATGCCCCTTGCTGCGGCGGCTGCCTGCCGCGCAATCCGCTGTCGTGCGTGGAAGTGTTTGCCGCGGTGCCCTGCGCACCACAGGAGCAGGCCGTCACCTTCAGAGGACGCCTGCAGCGCCTCACCGACGACCCCGCCGGCTGGCGCTATCAACTCGTCGACGCGCGTCCGCTCGACCTGCCGTCGGAACACGCGCCACGCAGCGCGAGTCGCCGCGCGTTCCTCGCGTCGGGTGCGGCGTTGGGCCTCGCGGCCTGTGCGCCTGGCCGCTTCGCGAGCTACACCGAAAAGCCGGACGCCGCCGCTCAGAACGCGGACGCAAAAACAGCGGACGCACAGACGCCGGCCGCGCACACATCCGACGACGCATCCACCTGGCGCACCGCCGACACGCTTACCATGGACATGCACAGCCATGCCGGCCGGGTGATCGTCTCGCGCGACCCGGCCATTGGCGCCAATCGTCCGTTCCTTCCTCTCGCGGGGCCCATGCGCACGGGCGGCATGAACGTCATCTGCCTCGCGATCGTTACCGACACCACCGTCACGCACGTCACCGCCGATCGCAAGCGCATCGAAGCCTGGCGAACTCCTCAGGATGGCGAACTATATGCCCTGGGCCAGGCAGAATTCGTCCGCGTGCACGAGTTGATCCAACGCGAGCAGATGGAGGTGGTGACGAACGCGGCGTCGCTTGCCGCGAACAGCAAAACAGGACCTTGCGCGATTATTGCCTCCGAAGGCGCCGACTTTCTGGAAGGCCGGCTCGAGCGCGTCGACGAAGCGTATACGCAGCATCAACTGCGTCATCTGCAGCTCACCCACTACCGGGTCAACGAACTCGGCGACATCCAGACCGAGCCGCCGGTGCACGGCGGTCTCACCGACTTCGGCGCGGACGTGGTGCGCCGATGCAATCAGCTAGGCATCGTCGTGGACGTCGCGCATGGCACGTTTGACCTCGTCAAGCGCGCGGCGGACACCACCACCAAGCCGCTGATCCTGTCGCATACCGCCCTGGCGACGCATCCATCGGCGCGCAGCCGCTTGATCACACCGGATCATGCGCGGGTGATTGCCGGCACCGGCGGTGTGATCGGGGTGTGGCCAAGCTCCGGGACGTATCGCGACTTGCAGGGCATGGCCCATGGCATGCAGCGCATGGCGGACGTGGTCGGCGTCGAGCATGTCGGATTGGGCACGGACATGCTCGGCTTCATCAACCCGCCGGTGTTCCGCAGCTATGAGCAGTTGCCGGCATTAGCCGACGCGTTGTTGACCGCCGGCTTCAGCCAGGAAGAGGTGGGAATGATTCTGGGCGGCAACTACCGGCGCGTGTTCGAAGCCTCGGTGGGCTGACGGGCGAGTGGTCAGCGGTTCGCCGCTTACCGCCCGGCGGCCCACAACAGCGACAGTCCCGAGGACAGCATCAAACCGTCGACCACCAGCTTGAAGGTGCGCGGGCTCATGCGAACCACCACATAGCGCGCTGCAAACGAGCCCGCCATCAGTGCCGAGCCGGTGATCAGGCCATCGAACACCACATGCAACGGCAACGCGCCAAAGTGCTTGAACACAGCCACTTTAGTGCCGTACACCGCGAGCGACCCGGCCGCTTCCGTCGCGAGAAATGCGCCTTTCACGAGCCCGTACGACATGAACACCGGTACGGTGATCGGTCCGGTCGATACGACGATGCCGGTCAGGAAGCCCACCACGCCGCCAATCAGCGCGAGATGCAGCAGCGAGAATTGAATCGAGCGACGCGCCAGCCAGCGACGCGTGGGGACCATGGCGAGAAAGAAGAGACCGAGCGCGAGTTCGACCGCATGCGGCGGCAACGCGAGCAGCGTCCGCACACCCAGCGCCGCGCCGGGCACGGCCGTCGAACAATAGGCGGCACACGCGCGCCAGTCGACTTCACGCCACCATGCCAGGATCTTGCCCAGATTGCCCATGATTGCAGCGATCGCCATGATCGGCACGGCCTGTTGCGGGCCGAACAGCATCACGAGCACGGGCATCAGCAGCATGGACGAGCCTGTGCCGATCACGCCGCTCAGCATGCCTGCCACCAGCCCTACGCACAACACGAGCAGATATCCCACGGTGTCCCCAAATGGTGTTTTGGCAGACGATTTTAACCGGGCTCGGGAATGTGCGAGCAGCGGCGAGGAGAGCGCAGGCCAGGCATTGCCGCTCGCCCGCACCCTCAACGTCGATCAACCGCCCTCGTCATCGAAGTGTTTCGGATAGACCCGCACCAGCAGAATACGCGGCCCCTTCATCTTCTTGACGACGATATCGAAGCGGTCGAACTCGACCCGCTGCCCTTCGTTCGGCAGATCGTTGAGCGCCTGAATCACCAGCCCGCCCACCGATTCGGCCCGGCCTTCGTCAATGTCGATCCCCAGTGCCCGCTCCAGCGACACCACCGGCAAACTGCCCTTGCCCATCAAGGTGCCGTCGTCCATGCGGGTCCAGTCGGCATCGCCCTGGCGAAACTCGTCGTGGATCTGCCCGACCAGCGCGCCGAGCAGATTGTCGAGCGTGAGAAAGCCGATCGGCGCCGCGTTCTTGTGTCCGACGAGCGCCATATGCGGCGCGCCCTTGCGAAAGCGCCGGAACAGTTCCAGCGCGGGCATATCCGGCTTCACGTACTGGACCGGCCGCACATACTTCGAGAGATCGTCGAGCGTGCTGCCTGCCTGGCGCGCCAACAACAGATCCTTCAGATGGATCATGCCGGCCACGCGCTCGCCCGCGGCATCCTCGAACAACGGATAGCGGCTGAAGCGGTGCCGTGCGACCACCTGCATGTTCTCGCGCAACGGCAAGTCGCGCCGCAGTCCGACCATCTCATAGGCCGGCCGCATCAGATCCGAGACCGTCATGCGCGAGAAATCCAGCGAGTGCGCGATGGTGTTCCATTCGTCCTGGCTATACGCGCCGTCCGCCGCGCCGATGCCGCTCGCCACGTTGGCGTGGCGGCCGCGCAGGATGAGCTTGAGCTCTTCGGTGGAGTAATGCGCATCACCGCCGTGATCCGCCGTCAGGCCCGCCAGACGAAGGACGGCGTTCGCGCTGGTGTTCAGCAGCCAGATGGCCGGATACATCGCCCAGTAGAACCCATAAAGCGGCGTGGCGGCCCACAGCGACACCTTCTCGGACTGACGAATGGCGAGCGACTTCGGCGCCAGCTCGCCCACCACGATATGCAGGAACGAGATGCACGAGAACGCGAAGAACAGCGAGACGCCGTGGATCACGTTCTCCGATTCGATGTTGAGCAGGCGGAACAGCGGCGTCAGCAGGTCCGCAAAAGCCGGCTCGCCGATCCAGCCCAGCCCTAGCGAGGCGAGCGTGATGCCGAGCTGGCAGGCGGACAGATAGGCATCGAGACGCCCGTGCACCTTCGCCAGCAGGCGGCCACGCATGCCGTGCTGCGCGGCAAGACTCTGCACCCGCGTCTGCCGCAGCTTCACCAGACCGAATTCGGCGGCAACGAAGAATCCATTGAGCGCGACGAGCAGCAACGCACCGATAAGGGCGACAACCTGAATCAAGAGAAAGGGCTCCGGCAACGAAAAGTTGTCAGTATAGAGTGCGAAAGCTACGTGAAAGTTTTATCGCGGCACAGGCGGCAGGATTGCCGCCGCCTGGCCCGTCGAGCCGCTTAGCGCCGTCGTCGAGATGTCAGGCCGCGACGAGCGGGATGCGCAGCGCCAGCGTCGCGGCCTGACCGTCCTGCATCTCGCCTTGCTCGAAGGTGCCGCCATGCGCTTCCGCGACGCGCTTGCACAGCGCCAGCACCCACGCAATCCGCCCCGCTTCGCGCGGCGCCCGCGCCTGGGTGCGCGCGAACGGTTCGAGCAGATGAGACACGGAGGCATCGTCGAATGCAGCCAGCGTCGGCTCATAGGAGACCACAGCGTGCCACGCGCGGGCGTCGGCGCCCGATGCGAGCGTGACCTTGGCGCCGTTCGCGCCGGCCTCCACCGCGAAGGTGAGCATCAGCCAGAGCGCCGCGGCGAGACGCTCGCGGTCGCCGTTGAACTGCTCGGTGGAAAGTTCCGATTCGAACGCGACCGACACACCGCGCGACCTCGCGAGTCCTGCGCGAACCTCGTCCACCGAATCCGAGAACAATGCCTGCAACGCGAACGGCTCGCGCACGAGCGCCAGCGTTTTGGTGCCGGCGCGGGTCGTATCGACAATTGACTCCAGCAGCTTGACCTGCTGATCCACGCCACTGCGGATGCCGACGATGGCGCGCTGCGCGGCCCCGTCGTTGGCGTCGAGTTTGCGCTCGAGCACGTAGGCCCAGCTATGGATCGCATTGAGCGGGCCGCGCAAATCGTGCGACACCAGGGAGAGCACGTGGTCGCGCATGAAGAGCGCGGCCTCCGCGCAAAGATGCGCGGTGCGTTCGGACAGGGAGACGCCGGAAGCGCCCTGCTGGCCGCTGCCAGATCCGGTGGAAGAGGTTGTCACGATCGAGGCCCTCTCAGGCAGTGCATGGGATTGGACGGAAGTGCCATTATAGGCACCCTCCTTCGTGAAGCAGGGCGCGTACCCGCCCGCTGCAAGTCTCTGCAAACTCACTTGCGCGTCCGAACGCTCGGCCAAACCCGGGTGATCTGGGCGGCACGCTGCCAACACGCCTACAATGTCGCTTTTTACGACCTGTATGAAGGAGCAACTCATGTCGACCGTGACTACCGAATCCGGCCTCAAATACGAAGACCTGACCGAAGGCACCGGCGCTGAAGCCGTCGCCGGCAAAACGGTCAGCGTCCACTACACGGGCTGGCTGACCGACGGCCAGAAGTTCGACTCGAGCAAGGACCGTAACGATCCGTTCGCCTTCGTATTGGGTGGCGGCATGGTCATCAAGGGCTGGGATGAAGGCGTGCAGGGCATGAAGGTGGGCGGCGTGCGCAAGCTGACGATCCCGCCGCAACTCGGCTACGGCGTGCGCGGCGCAGGCGGCGTGATTCCGCCGAATGCGACGCTCGTGTTCGAAGTCGAACTGCTCGACGTTTAAGCTTTTCAGACTGCCTGTGAGCCACGTCGCCGTCGCCGCTCCCAGCGTTTCGTTGCGCCGCTATGGCGCAATCGAGGCGTCGGATGTGCACGACTTTCATCAGGTCGTGCTGGGGCTCGACGGCGCAATGGAGATGAGCGTAAACGGGGTCGGTCAATTGATCGATGCCGGTTCGGCGTGGCTGATTCCCGCCGGCGCGCAGCACGACTACGCGGGGATCGGCGAGAACCGGCAACTCGTGCTGGATCTGCCTGCGACGTCACTCGCGGTGCCGGAACGTTTGTTCGACCGTGCGCGGGCTGTCTCAGTGGATGCGTCGTTGACGCAGCTCGTGCATAGCATTGCCGCCCGCGCGACGGGCGGCATGCAAGCCGGCGACGACCTCGCCGTGCGGCGTTTTCACTGGGATGCCGCCGCACGCCTGTGCGCGGCCATGCTGGCGGACGCCGGCACGACGCAATCCGCCGCGCTCGGCGGCGACGGCGCGCCTGGCGCCGGTCTTGACTTCGTGCGCATCGACCGCTGGCTGCGCACGCACCTCTCGGAGCCGCTGCGCATCGCCGATCTCGCCGCGCATTGCGGCTTCGGCATGCGGCGTTTCCATCAGTTGTTTATCGAAGCGTTCGGCGAGACGCCGCATCGCTATCTGCAGCGTCTGCGGCTCGATACCTCGATCACGCTGCTCGCCGATCCGCGGCGTTCGCTGACCGACATCGCGCTTGAAGTGGGCTTTGGCGATCAGAGCGCCTACACCCATGCGTTCACGCGGCGCTTCGGGCTAGCACCCGGTCAATGGCGCACCGTGCGCCATTGATGGAATCGCGGCTTAACCCGCCAGACCGCGCGCCAGATCGTTGCGGATATCGCCCGCATTCTCCAGCCCGACCGCCAGACGGATCAGCCCTTCCGTGATGCCCGCTGCCGCGCGCGCTTCCGGCGTGATGCGGCCGTGCGTCGTGGTGGCCGGATGGGTGATCGTCGTGCGCGTATCGCCGAGGTTGCCGGTGATCGAGCAGATCCTGGTGCTGTCGATCACGCGCCATGCGTTGGCGCGCTGCGCTTCCGGCGTATCGCCCTTCAGTTCGAACGACACGATCGCGCCACCCGCTTTCTGCTGACGTTTGGCAATCTCGAACTGCGGGTGCGACTCCAGCCCCGGATAGAACACACGATTCACCGCCGGATGCGTTTCCAGCCAACGGGCGATTTCCAGCGCATTCTCCGACTGCTTTTCCACCCGCAGCGACAGCGTTTCCATGCCCTTGAGCAGCACCCACGCGTTGAACGCGGACAGCGTCGGTCCGGCGCTGCGCACGAACGGGAACACCTTTTCCATGATGAATTTCTTCGACCCGACAAGCGCGCCGCCGAGCACGCGGCCCTGGCCGTCGAGGAACTTGGTGGCCGAATGCATCACGACGTCCGCGCCGAGCTTCAAAGGCTGCTGCAAGGCCGGGCTGCAGAAACAGTTGTCCACCACGAACAGCACGTTTGCGGCCTTCGCAATCTTGCCGATCGCTTCGATGTCGGCGATTTCGGTCAGCGGGTTCGACGGCGTTTCGAGGAAGAACATCTTCGTCTCGGGACGCACGGCGTTTTTCCACGCGTCGAGATCCGTCGGATCGACGAAGGTGGTCGTGATGCCGAACTTGCTGAAGATCTGCGAGAACATGCCGAGCGTCGAACCGAACAGGCTCTGCGAGCTGACGAGGTGGTCGCCCGCCTGCAGGGCCGACATCACCACCGACATGATCGCGGCCATGCCCGAAGCCGTCGCCATGCACGCCTCGCCGCCTTCGAGCGCGGCCAGACGGTCCTGGAACATCGTGACCGTGGGATTCGTGAAGCGAGAGTACGTGTAATAGTCCTCGGAGTTCTTGAAGCGTTCCGCGGCGTCGGCGGCGCTTGCAAACACAAAGCTCGACGTGAGGAAAATCGCTTCCGAATGCTCGTTGAAGTCGCTGCGCAGCGTGCCCGAGCGGACTGCGAGGGTGTCGAAGTTCAGGGATTCGTCCATGTTGGTTCTAGTTCCATTTTCCACGTGTCGTCACGTGTTGCCACGTTTTCCAGGCCGGCGCTTACCGCTCGACGTTCACCGTAAGGCTGCATGAACGTCAAACGCGCCGGCAACAAAAAAGCCCGCTTTGCGTCGGCATAAGCGGGCTTCATGTGCGGGGGAAAGCTGGAGCGGCGGCGGACGGTTGCTGCTTTTCTCCACCGTTCGCTTTAGCTGTTTTGGGTTGCCCCGCGTCCGCAAGCTGAGATCAAATCGACGCAAGCCGTCATCCTAACATGCGTGGCGCGCTGCGTGCATGGCCGCTGCGCGCCGCTCTGCCGGTCAGGTGCCGACTTACTCCACCGACAACTGCAGGTGGAGTTGCGAACGGGCTGCACCGCCTTCCATCGCTTCGCTGGCCGCGTCGCGGTCCGATTGCGCCTGCGGCGCGAGACGGGCCGTTTCGATGCGGTCGAGGTACTCGGTGGTGACGTCGCCGGTGATGTAGTTGCCGTCGAAGCACGAAGCCTCGAATTCCTTCAGCGCCGGGTTGGTATCGCGCACAGCCTGCTTCAGTGCTTCGACGTCCTGGTACACGAGGTGATCCGCGCCGATCATGCGCGCGACTTCATCATCCGTGCGGCCATGCGCGACGAGTTCGCCGCGCGTCGGCATGTCGATACCGTAGACGTTCGGGAATTTCACCGGCGGTGCGGCCGAAGCGAAGATGACCTTGTTCGCGCCGGCATCGCGCGCCATCTGCACGATTTCATGCGAGGTGGTGCCGCGCACGATCGAGTCGTCCACGATCAGCACGTTCTTGCCCTTGAATTCGATCGCCATGGCGTTGAGCTTCTGGCGCACCGACTTCTTGCGCACCGCCTGGCCCGGCATGATGAAGGTGCGGCCGACGTAACGGTTCTTGAAGAAGCCTTCGCGATACTCGACGCCGAGTTTCTTGGCAACCTGCATCGCAGCGGGGCGCGACGAATCGGGAATCGGCATCACCACGTCGATCGGTACATCCGGCAGTTCGCGCTTGATCTTCTCGGCGAGGTAATCGCCCATGCGCAGACGCACGTTGTAGACCGGCACGCCGTCGAGCACCGAGTCCGGACGCGCGAGGTACACGAGTTCGAAAATGCACGGGTTCAGGCTGGCGTTCGGCGCGCACTGTTGCGAGTGCAGATTGCCTTCGACGTCGATGAACAGCGCTTCGCCCGGCGCCACGTCGCGCACGAATTCGAAGCCGATACCTTCAATCGCCACCGATTCCGAAGCCACGATCCACTCGACGCCATGCGCCGTTTCCTGCTTGCCGAGGCACAGCGGGCGAATACCGAACGGGTCGCGGAAAGCGAGCAGGCCGTAGCCGGCGATCAGCGAAACGATCGCATACGAGCCATGTACGCGGCGATGCACGCCCGAGACGGCCTTGAACACGGAGGCCGGATCGATTTGCAGGCCGGAGGTGGAGAGCTGCAGTTCGTGCGCGAGCACGTTGAGCAGCACTTCGGTATCGGAATTGGTGTTGATGTGGCGGCGATCGACGCGGAACATCTCGTCTTTCAGTTGCTGCCAGTTGGTCAGGTTGCCGTTGTGGGCAAGGATGATGCCGAACGGCGCGTTCACGTAGAACGGCTGGGCTTCCTCTTCGCTCGACGCGGAACCGGCCGTCGGGTAACGCACCTGGCCGATACCGCTGGTGCCGGGCAGGCTGCGCATGTTGCGCGTGCGGAACACGTCGCGCACCATGCCGTTGGCCTTATGCATGTGGAAATTGCTACCGTTCGCCGTCGCAATGCCGGCTGCGTCCTGACCGCGGTGCTGCAGGAGCAGCAGGCTGTCATAGATCAGCTGATTGACCGGGGATTGGGAAACTACGCCTACGATGCCGCACATGGCATGTCCTTCAAAGGTACGAAATTCATCACGGCGGCCGGTGCCGGGGAAGCATCCGGGTCGCGCCGATGTCCTGCGTGTTGCCCTGAACAGCTCGTTTGCCTGTAATCGTCACACACGGACGTAAGCAGCGAGTGTCTCGGGAAGCAGCGGTTTCAGTTCGTGCACGCCTTCGACCGCGTAGGGCCGCAGCAAGGCGTTGCGCCAGAATTCCTGCTGGGGCAGTTCGGTCAGGCCTGCGAGGGCGACCAGAATCAGCACCAGGATGACCCCGCGTACGAGGCCGAACATCAAACCCAGCGAGCGGTCCACACCGCTCAAACCGGAGGCCTGCACGAGCCGGCTCAGCAGCGCGTTGGCGACGCCCACCACCAGCATCACGCCGATGACCAGCAGGGCAAAAGCCAGCAGCCATTGGGTCAGCGCACCGCCCGGCCACCTGGCCGGCATATACGGCACCACATAGCCGACGAAACGGCACGCGATCAAAAACGCTGCAACCCAGCCGATCAGCCCGAATACCTCGGACAGGAAACCGCGCCAGGTGCCCCGCAGGGCCGACAAACCGATCACCGCCATTACAGCGTAGTCGAAGGCAGTGAACATCGCTGACTTACTGTGCCGAGCCGCTGTTCGCGCCGGACGTCAGCCCGGCTGCGCGAACCTTCGCAATGGCCGCCGTCGCGGCCGCGCGATCGGCGAACGGGCCGGCGCGCAGCAGTGTCTGGGTTGTCCCATCCGCCTGCTTCCGACGTTCGGTATATGCGGGCACGCCCGCCGCTTTCAACTTGACCGCCCAGGCTTTTGCGCTGGCGTCGTCCGGGAACGCGCCCAACTGTACGGCGAAACGGCTGCCCGGCGGCGACGCCGGCGTGCCGGAATCGGCATCTGCGGCGGCGGCATCGGTGCTGTTGGCTGTGTTGGCGCTGGTCTGGTTGGCGGCGCTCTGGACCGGCGCGGGCGGTGTCTTGACCGGTTTCGCGGCTTTGGCCGAAGCGGACGCCGACGCTGCCGTTGCAGCCGGCGACTTGTTCGCGGCGATTGCCGGGGCTTGCGGCTTGCTGCTCTTGCCGGCCGGCGCCGCAGCCGTACCTTGCTGCGTCATCGCATTCGCGGTGGCCGGGGCTGCCGGGGCTGGGGCCACGCCAGAGGCTGCGAGCGAGCTATTGGCGTTGTCCGGCGCCGGATTGTCGGGGGCGACACCCGCCTGGGTGTCTACATCGTCGGCGGCCGCTTTGGGCGCCGGACGATTGGGGATATCGATAGCGATATCGTCCGTAACGGGCTTCGGGTGCGAATCGAGCACCATGGGCAGAATCACCACGGCGGCGACCACCATCGCGATGGCGCCTACCAGGCGGCGGCGCGCGCGCTGCTTTTCGGGCAGCGTGGGGTCGAGCAGCATCGCATCGGCGTCGGGCCGTTCCGTGCGGCGGGTTCGCCGCTCCACGCGCTCGCCACGGGCGGCCCGGGTGGAACTGGTGTTTGCGCTACGCCGGGTAGGCGCGTCGTCTTTCTTGCCGAACGAGAAAATTCCCATGAATGGCTTGGTTCGAGGCTGCCGCCCGTTCAGTGTTGCTGCGATTTACGGTAGGCCATCACGCCGGCTACCGTATAGAAACTGCCGAAAACCACGATTCTATCATTCTCCGTGGCTCGTTTTAGCGCGTCTTGAAAAGCCTCCGCGGGTGAAACGTAGCGCGTGACGCTGCTATCCGCGCCATCGGACACGCCAGATTCCCGCAAAATCGCTTCGAGATCCTGCGCGGACGCCGCTCGCGGGCTGGGCAGGTCTGTGACGCACCAGTGGTCGACCTCCCCTTTCAGGTGTTCGACCACGCCGGCAATGTCCTTGTCGTGCATCGCGCCAAATACGGCGTACGTGTACGGAAAATAGCCCATATTGCCGAGATTCTGCGACAACACGGCGGCGGCATGCGGGTTATGGCCGACGTCGAGCACGATCGACGGCTTGCCCGGCAGCACCTGGAAGCGGCCCGCCAGTTCGACGTTGGCGAGGCCGAGACGAATGTCCTGCGCGGAAACCGGCAGACGGTCGCGCAAGGCTTCGAGGCCCGCCAGCGCCGCCGAGGTGTTGATGAGCTGGTTCGCGCCGCGCAGCGCCGGATACGCAAGCGCCGAGCGGCGCATGGTACGGCCCACGTAACTCCACTGCTGGCGCTCGCTGCCCGCCTGGCCTTCGTAGCGGAAATCGCGGCCAAATAGCCACAGATCGGCGCCGATTTGCTCCGCGTGGTCGATCAGCGTCTGCGGCGGCACGGGGTCGGCGCAGATCGCCGGCTTGCCGGGGCGGAAGATGCCGGCCTTCTCAAAAGCGATCTTCTCGCGCGTATCGCCGAGGTATTCGGTGTGATCGATGTCGATACTCGTGATGATCGCGCAGTCGGTATCGAGGATATTGACCGCGTCGAGCCGGCCACCGAGACCCACCTCTAGAATCACCGCATCGAGGCCACGCGAGGCGAACAGATGCATGATCGCCAGCGTCGTGAATTCGAAATACGTCAGGGTGACCGGTTCGGCCAGGCTCAGACGGGCCGCCTCGACCGCTTCGAAATGCGGCAGCAGGTCGGTGTCGCTGGCCACGGCACCGTTCACGCGCGCGCGCTCGTTGAACGACAGCAGGTGCGGCGATGTATGGCAGCCCACGCGGTAGCCGGCGCGCAGCAGGATCGTTTCGAGGATCGCGCAGGTCGAGCCCTTGCCGTTGGTGCCGCCCACCGTGATCACCGGACAGTCGAACGACAGTTGCAGCGCGTCGCGCACCTTGCCGATCCGCGTCAAACCCATGTCGATACCGACCGGATGCGCGGATTCAAGGTGCGTGAGCCACGCGTCGAGAGTGGGGAATGAGGTCATCGGATGAGTCGGTTAGGCGGTGAGGCTGGGTTGCGCGGATCGCATCGCGGCGAGACCGCGATTATCCCGGAAATGACTGCGCGCCGCTTGATGACCTCTCGCGGCGCGCTGTTTTTTGCTCCGCCGTGCGTTGGGGCACGGCGTCAATGCTGAGGTGGTGCGGGCCGACGGCGCTCAGGCAACCGCGTCGGCCGGCTGGCGGGACATCAGCGCCATCAGGCGAGCGATTTCCTCACGCAGCTTGCGACGGTCGACGATCATGTCGACCGCGCCCTTCGTCAGCAGGAATTCGGCCCGCTGGAAACCTTCCGGCAGCTTTTCGCGCACGGTCTGCTCGATCACGCGCGGGCCGGCAAAGCCGATCAGCGCCTTCGGTTCCGCGATCACCACGTCGCCGAGGAAGGCGAAGCTCGCCGACACGCCGCCCATGGTCGGATCGGTCAGCACCGAGATGAACGGCAGCTTGGCGTCGGACAGCTTGGTCAGCATTGCGGTGGTTTTGGCCATCTGCATCAGCGACAACAGGCTTTCCTGCATCCGCGCGCCGCCCGAAGCGGTGAAGCAGATGAACGGCACGTTCTGCTCGAGCGCGTTCTGCGCGCCGCGCGCAAAGCGCTCGCCGACCACCGAACCCATCGAGCCGCCCATGAACGAGAACTCGAAGCAGGCCACCACGCACGGCAGCGTGTGAATCGCGCCGCCTATGACGACCATGGCGTCGGTTTCGTCGGTTTCTTCCATCGCCTCTTTCAGGCGGTCAGGATACTTGCGGCTGTCCTTGAACTTGAGCGCGTCGACCGGCACGATTTCCTGGCCGATTTCGTAGCGGCCTTCCGGATCGAGCAGGCCGTCGAGCCGCTCACGCGCGCCAATGCGCATGTGATGGTCGCACTTCGGGCAAACGTGTAGATTGGCCTCGACATCGTTGCGGTACAGCACCGCTTCGCACGACGGGCACTTGATCCACAGGCCTTCCGGAATCCCTTTACGGTTTTTCGGATCGGTTTGCTTGATTTTGGGCGGCAGCAGCTTGTCGAGCCAGCTCATATTGATTCCTTCCTGGGTCTTCGATACGCATAACGGCGGGGACGAAACCCCGCCGCAAGCCTACAGCAGACAAAAAGTAACGGTTATCGGGCGGTCGCGCCAATGCTGTCCAGCGCCTCGCGCACTTCCGCGATGAAACTCGTGAGGGTTTCGGCGGCCGTGTCCGGCGAGGCTTTTTCGAGCAATTGCACGATACGGCTGCCGATCACGACGGCATCGGAGACTTCGGCCACCGAACGCGCCGTCTGGGCGTCACGGATGCCGAAACCGACGCCCACCGGCAGGGGAACGCGCGACTTGATGGCCGGGATTTTACTCGCGATGCTGGAAACGTCCAGATTTGCCGCTCCGGTGACTCCCTTGAGCGACACATAGTAGACGTAGCCGCTGGCGATTTTGCCGACTTCGGCGATGCGTTCGTCGGTCGAGGTGGGGGCAAGGAGGAAGATCGGATCGATACCGGAAGATCGCATCTTTTCGGCGAAAACCACCGACTCTTCAGGCGGGTAATCGACCACCAGCACGCCATCCACACCGGCGTCCTTAGCCGCGGCCGCGAATGCATCGACGCCCATTCGCTCGATCGGATTGGCGTAGCCCATCAGCACCACCGGCGTCTTTTCGTCGCGCTCGCGGAATTTTTTCACGTCAGCCAGCACGTGACGCAGCGACACGCCGTGCGCCAGCGCGCGTTCCGACGACGCCTGAATCACCGGGCCGTCGGCCATCGGGTCCGAAAACGGCACGCCGAGTTCGATCACATCCGCGCCGCCGGCGGCGAGCGCGTGCATGAATTCGACGGTGCGGGCCGGGTCCGGATCGCCAGCCGTCATGAACGGGATCAGTCCTTTCTTGCCCTGCTCAGCCAGGGTTGCAAACGTGCTCTTGATACGGGACATGAAAATTCTCTCGAAAATGGTTTACTGCGCGTTCGCCGCTGTTTGCTGCGCATTTGCTGCTACTTGGAGCGTTTTTTGACCCGGTTCGACGCCGTTCGGCGCTTCACCCTGCCTTGCTCAGGTTTCAGCAGCCACAGATGCGACCGGCGCAACGGTTTCGTTTGGCGCAGCCTGCGCGGCCGCGCTGACGCGTTCGCGCGCTATCGCGCAGTAACTTTCATTGATTTCATAGCCGACGAATTCGCGCTTCTGACGTGCACAAGCAACTGCGGTGGTGCCACTCCCCATGAACGGGTCGAGCACGCGGCCGCCCGGCGGGCAGCTCGCGAGCACCATCCGCTCGACGATTTCCAGAGGCTTCTGGGTCGGATGATCGACGCGTTCGGCATGTTGCCGATGCAGCCGCGACACCGACCAGACGTCCTTCGGGTTATAGCCAAGCTCCAGCCACTTGCTGCCTTCGAACAACTTGCGCGAACGCGCCTTCTTCGTGATGGCATCGTACGGGATGCGGACGGGATCGAGATCGAAGTAGTAATCCTTCGACACCGCGAAAAAGCCGATGTTGTCGTGCACGGACGTGAAGCGGCGGGTGGTGCCGCCCATGCTCGGCACGCGCCGGTCCCAGATGATCTCGTTGACCATCGTGAGGCGGGTCTTCAGGAAGCAGAAGATCTCCGGCGCGTACTGCCACGTGCAAAAGATGTACAGCGAACCGGACGGCTTGAGCTTCGGGATCGCCAACTCGAGCCAGCTACGCGTCCAGGCGATAAAGTCGTCGCCCGAGCGCATATCGGAGTCGTTGCCATAGTCCTTGCCGAGCCCATACGGCGGGTCGGCAAGAATCAGGTCGATCGAACCGTCCGGCAGGTTCGCCACATCGGTCAGAAAATCGCGGTTCAAGAGCTGAATACCGGCAGGCACCACAGGCAACGCCGCCGAAAGCGCCGGTACGGGCGCTTCGGTGGCTTCGATCTGGGCGGCTTCTCCGGCCTGGGCCATCACGGCTTGCGCCGTCGTGGCTTCGGCCGTTTCAGCCTCGGTGCCTTCGATTGCCGGTTGCGGCTCGTCGAACTCGTCGCGCATCGTCGCGGCGCTCAGAACGTGATACCCGATCGCTCGGCGACCGTGTGCATGTCCTTGTCGCCGCGGCCCGACAGGTTCACCAGAAGGCATTTGTCCTTCGGCAAGGTCGGCGCGAGTTTGGCCGCGTAGGCCAGCGCATGGCTCGATTCGAGCGCCGGAATGATGCCTTCGATCCGGCAGCAATCGTGGAACGCCTTGAGCGCCTCTTCGTCCGTGATGCCGACGTATTGCGCACGGCCGGTTTCGTGCAACCAGGCGTGCTCGGGACCGACGCCCGGATAGTCCAGCCCTGCCGACACCGAATGCGTCTCGATGATCTGGCCGTTTTCGTCCTGCAGCAGGTAGGTGCGGTTGCCGTGCAGCACACCCGGGCTGCCGCCAATCAGCGAAGCCGCATGGCGGCCCGTATCCAGACCATCGCCGGCGGCTTCAACGCCGATCAACTGCACGTCTTTATCGTCGATATACGGGTAAAAGATGCCCATTGCGTTCGATCCGCCACCCACGCACGCAATCACCGCGTCCGGCTGACGGCCAACCAGTTCCGGCATCTGCACCTTGCACTCGTCGCCGATCACGCGCTGGAAATCGCGCACCATCATCGGATACGGATGCGGCCCCGCAACCGTGCCGATGATGTAGAAGGTGTTTTCGACGTTGGTGACCCAGTCGCGCATCGCCTCGTTAAGCGAGTCCTTCAGCGTTTTGGAGCCCGACTCGACCGGCACGACCGTCGCGCCCAGCAGCTTCATGCGGTAGACGTTGGCGGCCTGGCGGCGCACGTCTTCCGAACCCATGTAGACCACACATTCCATGCCGAAGCGCGCGGCGATCGTCGCCGTGGCGACGCCGTGCTGCCCCGCGCCGGTTTCCGCGATGACGCGCGGCTTGCCCATGCGCTTGGCCAACAATGCCTGGCCGATCACGTTATTGATCTTGTGGGCGCCGGTGTGGTTCAGATCCTCACGCTTGAGGAACACCTGCGCGCCGCCGAGCAGTTCGCTCCAACGCTGTGCGTGATAAATGGGGGACGGGCGGCCAACGAAATACTTCAGTTCGCGCTCGTATTCGGCGACAAACTCGGGATCTTTCTGGAATTTTTCGTAGGCTTCACGCAGCTCGTTGAGTGCGTGGACTAGCGTTTCAGCGACGAATACGCCGCCAAATTGGCCGAAATGGCCTCGTTCATCGGGCAAGTTATACATGATGTCACTCTTCTCAGTGTGCCGGGCGGCTCCGTTCGGAGCCTGCCGCCGGCTGAATCACTCTGCGTCCGCCGCGCGCACTGCGCGTACGAACGCCGCCATCCGGGCGTGATCTTTGACGCCCTTGGCGCCCGTTACTTCGATGCCGCTCGAGACATCGACCGCGTACGGGCGCACGCGATGAATCGCATCACTGACGTTTTGCGCGTTCAACCCACCACTCAAAACGGCCCGACGCGCGAGCTCTGCTGGAATAAGTGACCAATCGAAAACCTTCCCGCCGCCGCCATAGCCTTCGACATGGGT